>Ga0307517_10000227_pt1 | contig 94889 bp, 85 predicted proteins | sample 23_EM_MG_FD_194515 | JGI IMG/M metagenome (GOLD analysis project Ga0307517, IMG submission 194515) | Populus trichocarpa ectomycorrhiza microbial communities from riparian zone in the Pacific Northwest, United States - 23_EM | ecosystem: Host-associated > Plants > Roots > Unclassified | place...
ATACACATAGCAAAGGCGCCCGGAAGCCCGGAAGCCCGGAAGTAACAAAACTGTAATAGTGTAGAGGCCCTGAGAGGGTGGTCGGCGGGAGATGATATGCGGCTACCACGTCGTGATGTGTCGGGCTTGTGATTCGAAGATGCGCAGCTATGGGCAGGTCTTCTGGTAGCTAATTGTAGGTTCTGTAGGTTCAGAAGGCGTGGAAATGTGTCAGGCGGACTGTCAAAAGCCAGGAGCAAATCGTAGGACATCCGGCCGACAGGAGAGGTTGTAGGGGACGCCTGGTCGAAGGGATAGGTAGCAGGAGACGTCCGGCCGACGAGATGGGCTGTAGAGGACGTCCGGCGGACGTGATAAATTGTAGGGGCGCCCGGCCGACTAGATGGGTTGCAGGAGGCGTCCGGCTGACGAGATGGGTTGTTGGGAGCGTCCGCAGGACACCTGGGAATAAACATCAGGATCCGGAGGTGGTGAGGGAAAAGGTCAAGGGCTGGAGCACGCCCGCTGGATGCGGGGAGATACACGATGAGATTGAGAGGTAGAGAGCGAAAAGGAGTGTATCTGGGGGAGTGCGGGACGGAGAGGGGATAGGGAGTGGAACTCAGGACGGAATCCGGAGGAAGCACATTAACATAGGAGGAAACCCGGTAGGGTGGGGGTTGAAGGCCTTGTTAGGGAGAAGGAGATTGAAGTCGCAGGACGTCAGGAAAGGGGTAGCATGCAGGGGGGTGCATGGGGTGTAACGGGACGGTAGGGTTGTCCGCAGGGCACAGGGTTGCTGAGAGGGATAGCTTCTGGTTGCGTCCGGTGCGTCCAGACGGATGCCTACCACGTCTGGACGATGCGCACGTGGGCGTCCGCACCCCGAACTGGAGTTTACGTTATATGCGCCCGCAACGTCCGGCGCACAGGGAGGGCAGGACACAGCAGGGCGCAGGTTGATTTTTTTGCTCATGTTGTGCACATCGCATTATTAGACATTATCCGCCTGGGTCAGATTATTCACAAGGTTGTATTCCTTGCATACAGATTTCAGGGTGCTGAGGGGTGTTGATTGACTATTCTGAGATGAGAGTCGATACTCCTAATCCTCTTTGGGCGTGGTGCCTGTTTTCCATGCAACCTCGTTATCAATCAATGCTGATTGCAGCTAGCTTTCGCCCAGCCGGCGACATTTGCGCCACCATCATTGCCCTTATTTTTTCCGACGCCCAACACCGGCATATGTGATCCTATAGATTTCAGCTCTAAAGCCCAACTTGAACCTTCAAGATCCCAAAGCCTCATTTCGTAGGGAAAATCTTAAGCTTCGGACTCTGCGTTCATTCTAGTTCTCCCGACAACAGTATCATGTGTCCTATGAATGTTATGATTGTCCGTGTAGTGGGCTCCGCCATAATGGCAATCATTCAAATACAGATCGTAGGCAATTCTTTTACTCTCATACCGAGTGATGCTCTGTGCATAGTTATCCGGTCCGGTGTGAACCACCTGCATCAGATTAGTCACAAGGTTGTATTCCACTCAATAGGTTTTCAAGGAGCTAAGTGGAGCAGATTCGCCGTTCGGAGATGTGTGTAGATACTCCTTATCATCCTCTTTTGCCGTAGTGTATTTCCCAGGCAACCTCGTCATCAGTCCATACTGGTTGTAGCTAGCTTTTACCTACCGACATTGACGCCACCGTCGTTTGGCCTTTTTTTCTAACGCCCCAGCCCATGTCTCGGGTCGTATGGAGGTCTTGAATTTCAGCTCCAAAGCCCAACTTGAGCCTTCACGATCTCAAACCGCTATTTTATAGGCAAGTCTCCTACAGCGGACGTCCCGTCTAACTCTCCTGACGACAGTATGATGTGCCCTACCAATGTTGCGATTGTCTTCATTGTGAAAGCGGCCATGATGGCAATAATTCCAATACCGATTGTAGGCAATTCTTTCACTCTCATACCGACTCATAGTCTGTGCATAGTTATATGCGGTCTGGCGTCAACCGCCTACATCAGATTATTCACAAAACAGTACTGTATTCCTTGAATACAGTTTCATTTGGTGGTAATGATTCGACGCTGGGAGATGAGAGTAGATACTCCTAATCCTCTTTTGGCGTGGTGCATGTCTCGCGAACAGCCCACATTGCTAACCGATAGTGCTTGCAGCTAGACTTTGCATGTCCGGCGATGTTACCGACACCTTCATTTCCTCTATTATTTCTCACGATCGACCTGTGAGTCCTAATTCCTGAACCGTGGATATGGTATTGAAAGTTTGAACCCCTTTGCGTAGGCTCATCCCTCCCTTGCATACCGAGTGATAGTCAGTAAGCCTACCATACCCCTAAATCCTAGAGTAAAGGTATAAGACCTAACGCGTCCTCTTTGACGAAAGGAAAATACTCACTCCTCGCTTCCATCAAACTTGACACATCCAATTGTCAGATTGACTCCAATCTTTACGAATGCTCACTACCCGTCCTATATCCCACATGTATCCAAATTTCAGCAGTCAGCCAGCAGCCCGGGTAGGCAATCTTAACAGGCGCAGGCGCGACATCATACCAGACTCCATGGAGTCCAGTCAGCCAACTCCACCAGTGGGCAATCTTAGTCGGCGAAGTCGCAACGTCATACCCGACTCTATGGGATCAAATCAGCCAACTTGACAATAGGGCACTCTGAACGGGCGTAGACGCGACGTCATACCCGCAGATAGGCTGTCCAGGTCGGTAACACAACAGACCGAACCCAGATGTTCCAATAGTGCTGAATCATCAGGTCGTAATTCTTCCCCACCACCAATCGCGAAATGGCTTCTAGCACAACAGGCCAAGCACTTCCAGAGTAGCACAATTCAGACCACCGCATATACTGAACATGAGATGGAGGCTGATAGACAAGGGCATATGGAACCTGTCTGCCTCAGCGACAATAGCAGCAATGAGTATCTGATGTCACATCCAAACGACAAAACTGAACCGGACACCGAACCTGAAGGAGAAAACCTCGCTGGTGCGGATGAGACAATACATAGACATCGTCGTGGGCCACGATCGGTGGAGACACATGGAAACAATCGCCCAAGAACTGTGCGAATTTCGACCAGCTCTGTTTCACCGGAGGTAGCAATTGTCCCACGGATGCCCGTGGCCCGTGTGACCATAATTCCTGGTAGGGCCTTATTCCCGGCGACATTCCCATCATCAAGCGTAGTACGGTATTTGTCCCCACTTGGCGTCCCTAGCACAACAACACCTGGTATCTGAAGCTCGAGTCCACCAGGCAAACCGAGTACAAGAGGAACTGTATCTGTTTGGTACGTGATTAATTTGCGGTGAAACACAGTAACAGGCATGGAGGGGGAAATACTAGGCGTAGCAAAGGATCTGATGCTTCAGTACACCCTTTATGTTAACCCACTCCCGAACCCAGTTGCTTTGACGTCTGAGGTGTATAGTGTATGGAGTCGCGCGCAAGATGAGATTGCGTATGCCGGAAATATTGAACGGTCGTCGAAGTGTATAGACATTGTAAGTCTGAGGTCACAAAGATAAAGGGTACTATACTAACAATGAAAGATATGTCAAAAACACTCTGGCGTGCGGGAGCAGTTCGTTTATTATATAAAAAATCATATAGGGAATTATACAGACTACGGGGCGACCCCACTGCCATCGCTCGCAGAGTGGAATACCTTCTCGAGGATGACAGGTTCATGTGCCCCTCAAATGTGTATGAGGTGTGTATCCGCCCGTCGCCTGTCGTCCAACCAGGACTTCCAATCACGACTTACTATGACCTGGATGCAGCCTATATCATTCCGGTTCCTCGCACCTCAGATTGCCGACGCCATCTATGCTAAGTATTTCAATAGCAAGAGAAAGCTTGGGATGATAGACCCAGAATTCATCAATGGTGTTAATGGTACAATGGTGTGTCTTACTTGTGCAATCCTGTGCCATCAACTACGTGTATAAGGACTTGGGGTGTATCAGGATCATCCGGATTTCAAGCCTGACGCAGTTGGATGTAGTAGACCCTCAATTTCCCCCCCGTCCTTGGTTTTTGTTCTGATGACTAACCAATCTTGCAAGACCTTTTCTTACGGCAAAAGAACACCTGGCGGGCACTACCACAGCCAACGCAGCAACTCATACTCAGGAATCTCTGTGAGACGATCACAGACATGATCTAGCAAAATCATCGTATGATGCAGGAAAGTTGTGAAGGCTTTGCTGACAAACATGACCCAGTTCATGCCGAACTGGAGCATCAGCTATCCAGGCGTCAGCTATCCAGCCAGAATCCAAGAGATGCTGCTGTACGGGAACAGACATCTCTCAACAATCATGTCGGGGGTTTAGAGCACTACCGGCAGAGTCAAGGTGCATCCCAGGGGAGCAAACTGTTGTTTGGCTACAACCAGGCGTCGTTCGCCCAGGCGCTTCAGATACTAGATTCAGATTCGGTGAGCCTAGGTAACTCACAGGAGGTGACGCTGGGACAAGTGCAGGAGGGGCCAGCAACCCCGGGTTTCGCCAGTCGGCTATCGTTGAGCCTGGACGACTCACAGGAAAGTGACTCAGGCATGGGAGAGAATAGTCTTTTGTAGACGTGGCGATATGTGAACCGTTGAGTTGATAGAATCTGATTTGCAGGAAATGTAACATCAGCAAAAAAGTGTTTGCTCCGAACGGATAGGCATTGCGTCCGGACTCAGGAAATCCGTCTGGAGAATCCTGTCCGCCCAGCCCGCCCTCCGATAGCCCCAGCACAATGGTTGCATCCTAGTCTGTTAGATGCAATACAACCCACATCCTGTCCGCCCAGTGCACCTGGATAGTCTGTTTCACACCCTAATCTCCGGAAGAACACCAAGGTAAGTGACCCATAAGGGTCAGCATTGGGGAACTCTTCTGACCCCTAATGGCCTCTACTTACAACAGACTACTTTATCACCAGGTAAAGGCTGTTCAGACGAAAAAGGATCCAAACATAGGATGACTAACCATCTATTATCCCGGTAACTACCCAAAACATACCCCTTATTTGATTAGTGCTAACAACACTCGCAAAAGGTTTCTAAGTTCTTGCATACCTAGTAGCAGGCTTCATGGTCGAATGAGTGGAAGTATTGAATATTATCAACCTTCGGAGAGGGGCATGCTCTGCCATCCAGGTTGACACTATTCATTACCCCTAAGCGAGCAGATTCCAATGAGGCGCTTCCTGACTCTAGCGGATTCCAATAAGGCCCTGCCTGACTCGAGCGGACATCGGCCAGTGTCCGGTGAGGTACCTGCCTTTTTCTTCCTGCTAACCTCTATAGCGATGCGGACGCTTCGAGACCTATACCAGTCGATTCCCCTCAGTGAGCGGATTCCAATGAGGCCCTTCCTGACTCTTGCGGATTCCAATGAGGCCCTGCCTGACTCTAGCAGACATCAGCCAGTACCCAGTGAGGTATCTGCGTTTTTCATCCTGCTGACCTCTATAGCCATGCGGACGCTTCGAAACCTATACCATTCGATTCCCCTCGACGGGCAGAATCCAACGCACCCTGTCCCGATACTGTCCGACCACTGGCCGAATGGCTATGCATACTTTTGTACTTTAGTTCTCTGCTTAAGTACCTTCAAATTGTTGGCTGCTGAGTGCTACAGGCATCTGGACACTTCGAGACCTATACCATTCAGTTCCCCGCGCCGAGCGGAATCCAATGGGACCCTTCCTGACTCTGGCGGACATATTCCTGCTAACGTATCAGCCCTTTTCTCCCTGCTGACCTGTATAGCTATGCGGACACTTCGAAACCAATACCATTCAATTGCCCTAGCCGAGCGGAACCCAACGCACTGGGTCCTGAAGCTCTCCGACCGATGGTTGAAGGGTTATTCATACTTTTGTACTTGAGTTCCACGGGCAGGTACTTTCAAAGTGTTGGCTACTGGGTGCTACAGGCATGCGGACGCTTCGAGGCCTATACCATTCGATTCCCCTGGGCGAGCGGACTCCAATGAGAGCCTTCCCGACTCTGGCAGACATCTGCCCCTTGAGATATCTGCCTTTTTTATCCTGCTGAGTTCTATAGCCATGCAGACGCTTGGAGACCTGTACCGTTCGATTCCCCTCGGCAAGCGGACTCCAATGGGACCCTTCCTGACTCTGATGGACACATGCCCGTTGAGATATCTGCCCTTTTCATCCTGCTGACCTCTATAGCCATGCAGACGCTTCGAAACCTATACCATTCGATTCCCCTCGACCGGCAGAATCCAACGCACCCGGTCCCGATGCTGTCCGACCACTGGCTGAATGGCTATGCATACTTTTGTACTTTTATTCTCTGGGTAAGTACCTTCAAATTGTTGACTACTGAGTGCTACAGGCATGCGGACACTTCAAGACCTATATCATTCGATTCCCCTCGGCGAGCGGATTCCAATGACATCCTTCCCAACTCTGGCAGACATCTGCCCACTGAGGTATCTGCCCTTTTCATCCTGCTGACCTCTATAGCCATGCAGACGCTTCGAAACCTATACCATTCTATTCCCCTCGACCTGCGGATTCCAACAGACCCTGTCCTGCTGCTGTCCAACCGCTAGTTGAATGGCTATGCATACTTTTCTACTTGAGTTCCCCGGGCAAGTACTTTCAAATGGTTGGCTACTGGGTACTACAGGCATGCGGACGCTTCGAGGCCTCTACCATTTGATTCCCCTCGGCGAGCGGACTCCAATGAGACCCTTCCCGACTCTGGCGGACATCTGCCCGCTGAGGTATCTGCCATTTTCATCCTGCTGACCTCTATAGCCATGTGGACGCTTCGAGACCTATACCATTTGATTCTTCTCGCCAAGCGGACTCCAATGAGACCCTTCCTGACTCTGGCAGACCTCTGCCCTTCGAGATATCTGCCCTTTTCATCCTGCTGACCTCTATAGCCATACGGACGCTTCGAAACGTATACCATTCGATTCCCCTCCAGCGGCGGATTCCAACGCACCCTGTCCCGATGCTGTCCGACCGCTGGTTTAAGGGATATCCATACTTTTGTACTTTAGTTCTCCGGGCATGTACTTTCAAATCCTTAGCTACAGAGTGCTACAATTTTCTAGACTAGCTTTAATAAATATATACCTATTTTAGTATCTAAATGAGTCAAATAAGTAAACATGAGTAATACTGGATGGATCTTTCCAGACTATTTGGATATTCTCCACCGTTTTCACTATCTCATTCAAAGTCCTCGAAGGTAGAGTTGTTGACTTAGCAGGTATCCGATAATAGCCAGTTACACCTGACTACTTCCACTATTCTACTATCCTATCGGGTCGCGTCTGGAGAACCTTTCTGCATCCGGTACCTTTTGAGTCCTTGGTTGCGTCTAGTGCGTCCAGGCGGTATGGACCCCTGTTCACAAGCACCCCCTAATAGACTGCACACCCAGGACGCCAGTTTACGTTATATGCGCCTAGACCGCCGGACGCACAGGGAGCACGAGGAGTGTCCTGGTGTAACCTTTTTTTTTTGCTGATGAAGACTATTAGATTTTGGTTGGTCGATCTGTGGAGCCATGAGGACCATTTGGCGTGTATTTCTGAGCGAGATCTAAGCGTGAGCTCAGAAACGTAGAATCGCCATGGCTACGATGTCCTGGACGCCCTGGTCACAGCAGTAAACTAGTAATAATAGAATATCAAGATGCCGATGAGGTTCAAAGTCACGATACAAGGGGCACCAGCGCCTCGAAGCTTTTGTGAATGGCAGTCTGTAATACGAATGGTGGCGTCTCGAATATGTATGCTATCACGACACCGTCGAGAGTATGCAAGTGAGCGATTACGATGCCGTCGCAATGAACATGTGAGCTATTTGGAAGGCATTGGGAGCCTATAGCCAGACATCGCCATTGATGCAGAGGAGGTTCAAATATCGCTGTGTTGCATCAAGATAGTCTTCCGGATGCTAGGCTGGAGTTGAATTCCACCATGATGAGGCAGGCACAGGAAGGAGATCATCGGGATACCGGAGAGCTGAGAGTTTGAGAGCATCTAGACACGGACGCTTGGCGGTGGACATCGTCGGGACGTCGAGGACGCAGGGGTAGGATGGGGAATGCCGTTCAGAGTGATGGTTAACATTCTAAGCGTCCTGAGTGTCTAATGCACGGGATGCTCAGGAAGCATGTAATAATTTTTACTGATTACGATATGTATGTAATACATAAGGCAGAATCTTTTTTGCTAATGCAATAGAGAAGAGACCTTGACAATATAACAAGTTAGTAACTTACATTTGACTCTCAGATATTTGACTATGCTCTATTTCTTTATCTTCACCAAACGATTTTGCCTGAGCCTTCCTGACTATTAATCCCTTACCTCAAATATCCTATGGTCTAGTTAGCCTAGAATTCTACTATGTTAGCTATCCCGTAACAGGTACTAGCGAAACAGTGCCTAATTGCTTCAGAGTTTTCAAACACATGCCAGCTATATTCACATAGAGCAGACACAGGCCTACTACATCCTAATAAAGGGAACCAAAGCCTGCTACATCCTACTAGTAATAAAGCAGGTGCTAGTGTCAGTACCCAGAAATAAACTTTAAGTTAGATTCGCTCACATGATCCAATTGACAAGAAGGGTGTTACAGGGTAGCTAATACGGTAGGATTCCAAGCTAACTAGGCCAAGGATATTCGAGACAACGGATTAATAGTCAGAAAGGCTCATAGGTAATTGTTTCATAAAGGTAAAGTAACAAAGTGTAGTCAAATATCAATATGTTAAAATATAACTCGCTAAGTTGTTATATTGTTAAGATCTATTCTCCATTGCTTGATGATTCTCCAAGCCCGGGGAGAGAGGCCCACTCTTTATACTAATATTCATACTACTTCGACTTCTTTAGTTAAGAAGTTTTTTCTTAACAATTCAGTTCGTTAGAACAAAGTGCAAACACCGTTTCACCCTGAAAGTTTGCCCAGCTCAACTCAGAGGATCTCCCCAACTGCTATTTCTGTTACGGGATAGCTAACACGGTAGGATTCCGGGCTAACTAGGCCGAGGATATTCGAGACAACGGAATATAGGTCAGGAAGGCTCAAGAAGAATTGTTCAATAAAGTAATAGAAGAATATCGTAATAACTTATAATATTGTTAAGGTCTCTTCTCCGTTGCTTGATGATGTTCTCAACCATCGGGGAGAGCCCTACTATTTATACTACTGTTCACGCTACTTTGACTTCTCTAGTAAAGAAGTATCTTTCTAAGAGTTCACTTCATCAGAACAAAGTGCGAATACTGTTTGACCCTGAATCTTGCCCAGCTTGACTCTGAGAATCTCCCAACTGCTATTTCTTCTGAGGGTGTCCCCACTCCACCTGTAGTCAGTCTTCGATCTCTTCGTCCTAATAGACTATAATGGAATATGCAGTCTGAATGCCTACATACCAATAGTTTCATGAATATGGAGTGATCAAGTCCAACATTCATCTATCAATGCATAATGCGTATGCATTAGTAAGAGTAGAGAACTGGTTCTCTAATCATCGTTCCAATCAGTTAGCCATATCTTGAAACGTAAACTCTTTGTGGTTCCTGAGTAGTCTCCCAGATGCCTCCGGGAAGTCCCTACTCAGGAAGCTTGGGTTCGGATATATGCTCTCCCCTATGGTGGCATATGCCTCGCACATAATTATGCAAGCTATCCCCGCTAGGGTAATAATTTCTTCTGAGGGTGTCCCCACTCCACCAGTAGACAGTCTTCGATCTCTTCGTCATGATCCACTATGTGTGAACATGCGGTCCCAATGCCTACATACCAATAGTATTATTGAATATGGAGTGATCAGTTCTGATATTCAGCTATCAAAGCATTATGCAGCAATATGCATATGTGACTAGAATGCGAGGAGTAGTGTTCTCTAAACATCGTTCCAATCAGGTAAACATATCTTGAAACGTGCTTTCATCCAGTAGTGAGAGTCGTCTTCCAGCTGCCTCTAGGAAGATCATAACTTCGGGAGCATCGGTTCGGATATATGGTCATCGTATGAAGCCATATACCTCCCTCCTAAACATTAGGTAAGCTATTCCCGCTAGGGTAATAAAAGGGTAGCAGACCGCAGGACACATGTTAATTTCTTTGCTAATGTAAAACGTGTGTTGTGTATGGCTAGTTCTCAGAACAATCAAAGGCTTGTCATCCTATCTCCAAGGCTTTTTTCTTCTGAATATCTTTGCTGTAATCGTGAAGTATTCAGATGTGAGTATATGTCATCAGGTACATTCATCGGCATCCAATGTATGAGATCTAGTACTGCTTCACTAGTCTTCCAAGGCCAGTGAGAGAAAATGCCCACCTGGGTCTATAAGGTGCCGTGAGAGTCAGGTGTATTGCGTCTGGCATACTGGGATGCAACCAGTATGATCCTGGCCTCTCAGAGCGGCCTGGGTGCACAGGAACTTGAAGGTCAGGACAGATTCTCAGCTTCTGGACCCAACAGCTATCCACCTGGTGCAGACGCTTTTTTCCCTGATCCAGTTATCGATGCTGAGCGGGGAGCAACGCTGTATTGATTTTCTGCATACAAACAAAATATAGAAGCATGAACGGGATCATGAGATATCACTCGCGCATTTCTACCTTCGTCGACATACATCAGCCGCTATCAGAAGTGCCCATGACTTTTTGCCCACACCAATTTCTGCTCATCTGATATCACTCGAACTTCCTAATCCACCTTCGCCTTCACACAATCCGTCCGTCCCTTTTCCGAAGTGCGCCCGACTTTTGTCAACCCCCTAGACCACTAGAAACTGAAACAATTGGACCTCACGCTCGTACGTCGGGGCTGTCTCTCCTAGTAAGGTTGGTCTTCTTATTATTTTCATTTGTCTCAGTGGAGAGCTGAGAGACTGATTTTTTTCTGTCTTTTTTCCCTGTAATCCAAAGGAGGAAATTCTAGTCGTCTGAGTGTGAGGTCTAATTATTCTACTCTTTATGGTATTGTATTGATATATCATACAGCGCCTTCTGTAAGTTTTGTATGTTCCACAAGCGAGGTTTGCTGGCGTTACCCCCTGTACAAGTAGCACATACAAAACCTAAGAGCTGTACCTCCGTATCGTACATAATAATATTATGATACTCGAGTACGATTGCCCACTCTGCTGATTAATCATACCAAGCCCCCAATTGGGTAATCTATCTTACTATTTTTGGGAGCTCTTAGTCTTCGTATGATATCATAATCAAACGGTGTGAGAAAAGTTCGGGATGGGGCTTTTAGGTCTTCTTGTTTTGGCAGTAGGGTGGGCAGTTTTCCTGAATAAAATGTCAACTTTAAACCTCTACAAACCATAACCAGACACTATAACTCATCTAAGGGCCGCCCCTTGCTGAGAACACGGAAGAGTGTTTGGTTTCCCTCCCAATAAAAGAAAATGTCAAATATTAATGGAGCAGTACCATTCATGCCAATTTACCCAAGTTACCGCTGTCCGGCACTACCGGTATAGCACATAGTCCAATTATTTGAGATTCTATGGTATATAAATGTAGTGCCTTGACATGAATTTATAACCTGGTTCGCTTTTTACAAAAAGCCCCTCTACCTGTACACTCTTTTTCAACAAAGCAGTGTACGAGAAGCCAATTTTAGGCACTCAAGTAGCTCTACACAGAGTTCTTTCTCGAGGACTTTGTTGAGCTACTATAGTTCTTTGGTTGGTCTTGGTGAGGGTGGATTTTAGACGCCGGGGGACGTCACACCTTGATGAACGGGCTGTCTTGGCTAAGCATCGTCGAGATAATAATCTGATGGTGTAACTAATCTCCAAGCACGATCTTATGATCCGACGATCTGATAACGCCCCCAATATGATCTCTCCTTCTGTCCATTCCTAGGAACTTTCATCCCGCTAGTATGCTGGGCGGGATGAAAAACAAAAGAAAAACAAACATAGTAGAAACAGAATAAACATCTTCGACTTGGTCGGGGGTACAAAGAAAACCTCCTGCTAGATCTCCTCATTGCCATGAGCAGGGCGTTACAGTCTTCAATGGTGACGAAAACCAGGGGAGTAGAAAGGAGAAATTTCTCAAAGTAGGGTAACAAAAAGGAATCACCTGCTATTGTAATTCTCATTCGTCAACAGCCTGTTTGACTCGTGCCCTACCCATTGATGCCTGTATCGGGCTGAAGGTCTCAGACCAGCTCCAAAAGGAGCAAATCGTTTCCAACTCCCTCGAGCTTTCAGGCGCGCTAATCCACTGTCCTCCGCTCTCCACCAATGGAACCCATTCTATCTCCGGACTCCACTGGGAAGAGGGGGAGAGAGGGGGGGGAATGGTATAACAAGAAAAAAGGAAAAAAATAAATAGAGGAAATCAGGAGTAGCTTCCAAAACGCTGCGCGTTCACAGCATGTCGTCCGCCGGATGCTGTAGTCTTGAATACATTCCTTCACCCATTTCCCCCCACAGACATCACGATGACCCGGATGGTTTGCTTGGTTGTTGAACCTTTTTCAACTGTACTTTAGCGTCATAATATGTGAAGAGGCATGTACTTAGTGCACTATATTAGAGTATATATGGATTTAGGGAATTAGGCAGCATGACAGATAAATTTATTCCGATGGGGAGTCCTGTACAAGTGACAAGTATCATGGGTTGTTGCCGCTGGGTGATTCAGGTACCGTCCCGAAAACCGGCATCCCGAGCATGGATGAGGCCATCTCGTAAACGGTGATACGGTTGGTCTGTCACTTTTTTTTACCGCGTGCAATACGTTTCTTTTTCGCATCTCTTGTGCTTTATGCGGGTTAACATTTTGGACGTCTTCCGGCCCCCTGGCGTCTGGGTGGGAAGGAGGAAACATTGCCTAGGCTCTCCAGAGGGCGGATGAATTAGCCCCAAAGTTACCTCGGGCGGTTCTTTTTTCTTCCTCTTTGCTTTTCTTTTCTTCTTTTCTGGTCTGGTGCCCGTGTGAGACCGGTTTGTTTCTACCAGTTCGGCTACGAGGCAATATGTTGTTTTTTGGTATTGGTTGAGATGTTATGACAGTATAGGGGGAAAACTTGTGGGGAGAGATGGAACAACCGAAATTCATACCAAGGTGCTGTGCGGTAGTCTACTGGTCCATTTATTGTTTTGCGTTTTGAGCTGAGATGGGAGCATGTGCGAGAAGGGCGGAAACGGAAGGAGGCCCAGCAACTTTCCCATACCCCTGGTGATTATTTGCTTGGAGAAAAAGAGAGGTGCGCTACGCTGACCGTTCGAACGAGCCCACATCCAAACATCCCCTTCTCTGGCCCCCTGCACTTTAGGAGAAGTTGCACTTTGGTTGTCCTTCCAGCGCGACCTACCCCCCCCTCTCCCGATGAGAGGCAATGCACCCACACAAAGATATACTCGAGTACTGTATGATACTCGCATTGCCCACCATTCACAAAAAGGCAGTATGCTCAATTCGGCACTCCCTGGGTCGACCTCGCTCGCCACACCGGTCCCGCTGAACTAAACACACATCCGTCCAGTCTCAGTACGGGGTGTTAGATGTGAGCAGCGTTAACCTGCTTGCCTGTCCTCTCCTCGCATTCCAATTCAGGTAACGGAGTGAGGAGACCGTATCATAATTGTAGATTGCGTTAAAAAAATGGAAAAGGGAAAAAGGGAAAGGGAAAAGGAAAGTAAGAAAGAAAGAAGAAAAGAGAAAAAAAGAAGAAAAGGAGAAAAAGAGGAAAAAGAATAAAAAGACCGGTCTACGGGTACCTTGACTGGACTGGTGCTGCCGTCGCCGTGTGTGCCTGACTACCCGACTTTTCAAGAAGTGGGAATGGTGTGGGTGTGTAGTGATGGATCGATGATGATGAATGAGGTGTGGATGGGCGTGGTCGCTAGGCTACTCACTAACTCCTGGATGCTTGCTGCTGGCTGGTTGGCGGTCATCGCCTCCTCCCCAGACGCACGCCCCCCCCTTCTCCTCGCTCCTCCCTCTCTCCCCTTTACACCACCCACCTACAGTTGATCTCAAGGCTTCGTGATCTTCCCTTCTCTGCTCCATCTCTATACTCTTTAGTTTTGCTCGCCTTTTTCAGGACCTAGCCTCACTCATTCGGCTGTCCTAGACGCTCCTTTTTGGCACCTTTTCACTAGTCCTTTCTTACTTCCTTCTCTAGGCTCTTCAGCCATCACCACACTTTCACGACGTTCGTCAGGACCGCGGCCCACAGCCCATTTTTACCTTTTTCCAAACGTGCTCTCAACACTCATCCTGTTGACGACACTTCCACACTCTCTGTGTTTTTTCTAATCTTTTCATTCTTTCATTCGACAATTTTTCTCTTTTTCTCCAAAAAGAACCAGCTTTTGGGATTCTACGTCTCCGACCGGCGCGAAATTTCCACACGATCACAAGCACTTTGAGATTTACGCATCACTCTCACCTCCAAATTATCCGACTTGATTCTATACAGTTCAGGTTAACTGTCGATAAGCCGTTGCCGTTTTTTGCCCCATAACTCGGGCGTTTCTTAGAGTTCCCGGCTGCTCTCGAGTTACCGCGAAGCCCCATTCACAACCTTCGACTACAGTAGCCGGCTTAAAGTGCCAAATTTGTGCAAGGTACGAAAATTCGGAGTCAAATTACAGATTCAGAAGATTCACAGAGTCATCGGTTGACAACTAGGTTGAGGTTTATAGTTTATTCTTACTCTCACCTCACATTCACAACACTTAGCAGGATGTCATCAATGACTAGCCCTTCTCCCTCTCCCCCACATCAACAAGCAAACATGTCGCGACGACCTCCGCGCAAGAGCACCCTCACCCAGCAGCAAAAGAATCAGAAGCGCCAACGTGCAACTCAGGAGCAGCTGGTTACTTTGGAGGCGGAGTTCAATAAGAACCCGACACCTACAGCCCTTGTTCGTGAACGGATCGCCCAGGAAATTAACATGACCGAGCGATCAGTACAGATCTGGTTTCAAAATCGGTACGTAGCGTTTTGCGTAGTATTGGATAAAATGATCTAACGTCTTACATTTGCAGTCGTGCTAAGATAAAGCATTTGGCGAAGAAGAGCCTTGAGACTGGGGAGGAGTGTGACGCTGTCCCTGATTGCGTGCGGCAGTATTTCGCTATGCAAGCAATGGAAAATGGAAAAGCATTCCCTCGTGGTCTCATGGGAGATCGGTCCCGAAGTCTTTCGGCTTATGGCAATGGTAATATGTTGAACCCAGAGCAAAGTCCTCAGGGAAAGATCGGTATGCTGGAAATTCCGCATCGAGGTGAAAATCATGGAATGAATCTAACTTCGATTAGTGATCCACCACTTCACATGTCGTTCATTGAGCATTGGGTCCTGGCGTCGGGTTGGACAGAACGCGATGGACCTTGTTATATTCTATTCGCCTGAGAAGGCCTGTATTACCTATTACATCAACAATGACTCAGCTGGCTATAAGATTGAGTATCCATTCGCATATATCAAGAGCATCGAAATTGAGGGTCTGGATTCGCCGGTCACACCCCACGGGGCACAGAAGCAGGGTCAGCTTGTCATTACCTTGACACAGCCTCCCAACTTCTTCATGGACTCGTCTGGATCTGCATCTGGATCCGGTGGATTTTACCAGTGTGGTGATTTTACCGAGGACCAGCAGGCCTCTCAAATCTTGACCCATCAGCTCGGAGGACACCCAAAGATTCTCCAGAGTCAGCTTGCGAAGTTAATGACCTTGGATGCATATGCGAATAGACACCTTCACGCCCAATCAAATTTGCAGCAATTTTATGACAACCCCACGTTTTCTGTTTCCGCCCCTGTATCACCCCAAATTGTGCGGCCCGCCTCATCTAACGATGTTGACGCTCATACCGGTTACCCACAGGACCCAGCTCCTGGGCACAATTTTCATCAGAAGCATAGGCGTACCAGAAGTCGTTCTGTTCCGCTCGCGATTGATTTCTCTCAGCTCCAGCAGAACATGCCGTCATTTTCATTCCAGGATGCTCAAGACCATCTCTATGCTCCTGCTCCCCAGCATCCTCATGCACTTGTGAACTCGGGACTTTCGAACCCTCTCCGCATTGATACATCATCTTCTGGATTCCTAGACTATAGACCGGGATCAGCATACCCCCTGTCGGCTGCTACTACCACCTCTCCTTCGGATTATGCTAGCCCCTCTATGATCAACTCTTCGCTGCAACATGATGTGGGCAACAATGCTGGCTATGGTACCCCATACAGCTTGCCTTTCCTTTCGCCTATGGTCGACACAACCAACGCCATTAATACGTCTGTTTCTCCTATTTCGATGGATCATGGTGACCCAGTGATTGCCAGTACCTCGCCCCCCTTGCCCCATCTACACCGATCCACAAGCAGCGAATTGTTCCCTGAGCCATACGATCAGCAAAATCCCCTTTCGGACGACGGTGTTGGATTGAGTGAGTTGTACTCGAAGCAATCACTAGCTTTATCAGGTCACTCGCCGTCAGTCGAGGATCAGGATGACTTAGACATGCAGCAGATGATGCACTTTTCGTTAGCACAGGGAGTTCCACCCGCAGCGAACGGAATGTAACCGACCCAGCTTCCCATTTGGAATCCCCCAGTATCTCTGGGACATATAAATCCTTTGGTATGACGCTTTAATATCTCTACTTTTACCCTCCGCCCTTCATGCGCATTTTCTTTTCATTTTCCTATCTTTCCTTTGTCGTCTTTGTTTTTGTCACTATTTTGCATCTTGCGTTGTTTTTCGGTTGTTTTTCTGTATGGCTATTGCGGTGATTGGGGGTTATCTTTTGTTCTATACTTGATTCGAGTGCTGGCTACTCATCATCGTGTAGAGGTTGGTTTTTTTATTGCTTTTTACTCCCATAAAAAATTTCCTTTTAACGGTTTCATTTGACAGAGGACATTTCTATTGAGTTGGGTCGGGTGGTTGTGGGGGGATCGACGGTCATGGCTTTCATATACTTGGTTGTAATAGTTAGCCTAGAACCGGAAAAATTTTGGACCTTAGGGAGGCGTTCAATTGGCAGGAGAAATAGGGATGGTAGGATATCCCCCAAAATATTATTCCCTACACTATTTATACACAAAATTTAGTAATGTGTCTCGCAATTCCCCAATTGTGTTGCCTTTTCTATTTCTCTACATTTTCCCTTGCCTTCTTTCTTTTTGCTTTGAGAACAAATTATCACTTTTAATCTGCACCTTTTCCCTCTTCGTTTTTCGTTCCACTCGGTTGTTTTTTCCTTGGTTGTCTAATTTCCTAACTCTTTGGATTCAATCGTAAATCGTGGTGGGGCATGAAATTAACTGGACACATATTTTCGCGTTCCCTCGTCATTTCCCGCTCCCTCGCTGGTTATTCTCCCGCCGTATTGGCATCAGCTATCTGTAATAGTGCTTGCAGCACCATATCCCCCAATACCTACCTGGTCCATGGCCTATAGCTTATGTATGGTATACTTACCGTGGGCAGTCTATGAATAATAGGGGCATTGTTTGGAAATCATGCACAAAGGAGGGAGAGATGACGTTTAGACGAGGCTCTCTCCTCATCGCGCTAAGTTCTATGGCTAAGGGTGCGCAGAGAATGACTACCGTTAGCGTAACTAGGAGCTAGTCTGCCCGAGTATTCATATACCGGTAGACCGTAAACTTTTTGTAAATAAGCGGGCTGCCTTGTTCAACATTTGCGGGCTAGCGAGCAGAGTAGCTAGTATGTCTCAGGGTTTCTGTTTGAACGAACGATATCATACTAGTATTTGGTGTTTATATCAGGACTCAGAATGGCTATGATAGAAGTTCGGAGGAAGGGGCAAGCACTCAGGGGTCCTCGGGCACTGTGCAAGGTTAAGTCGGGCGCACTGCCATTTTTAGGCTTGGCAGGCCTTTCACGTTTTTTTCTTTTCTTGCCCGGGTGCCGAGGCCCCTGTGCTTGTATTAACCGCCAAACAAACTGTGGCTGCTATTATAGCTCACAGCTCACAACTTCTAGCTTCCTAATAGCCTTGTGAGGGTTCAATACTATTAAGATATATATGATAGCTTTCTATAATTTAAGTAGGCTATTAACCCTAAATGCTAGTAGTAGGGTATGATATAATTAGAAGTATGCTGGAGCAGCCACAGGCTGTGATTAATGGGACATTGGGTTGTGAAGGGGATTATGATAGCACCAAGAACACGCCCGACTTTTCCCCACCGACTAGAGTGATACAAGATCACTCGAATTTATTAAGTCGGTGTAGTCCCTACACAAACGCTGCTACTAATTTATGTGTGGAGTACTTGAAAGAGAGTATGTTTTTGTTAAGAGACCTTTATGTATGATGCTCGAGTTCTCTAGCACATGGACCAATATGAGTTTCACTATTGTGGCTCTTAGTAGCCATTCATAGTGAAAATATACCGCATCTCCTTTAAGTTAATATCCTCCCTATCAGTCCCCGTCCCATCCAAACTGCCATTTCCTCAATCCCTATACTAAAAATTCATTTACTAACCCTTTAATAAATGGCATCTAGTCCTCGCTTCTATCAACAGGAAGCAGGAGATTAACTACATGAGATACCCACTAAATAACCTCTGCTTTTTGTCATAAGTCAAAAACTACTAATACACTATACCAACAGTCCAGGTAACATCTACCCGCCTGCGACCTACCATACTCCTAGTAAGTCATGCCTCTGCTCCAGGGGTCTATCCTCCTTGACCTCTGTTTCCCCGGGTTTGGTGGTAAGCAACGGTCTAAATACTTTTTGGACAAAATTGTGCCCTAGAAGTAGTTGTCGGGTTCCGAGAATCATATTAACACCGCATGCATGCTATCATAATAGTATTATGATAAATAAACCAGAAGGTGCGGTTGTGGAAAGGTGTTCTAAGATGGCTAATTTTATGAATTCTGATGGACCGGGGTTAGTGCCTAGCTGGCAGGCATAATATTATTGAGAAAGGTAGTGAGGTTAAGCACGGCCTCCAGGTCACATACTCCCTGTAAGGACCTTAGGGTAGTTATCTTCCTATCATCTACTGATTGGCTTCGATTGCTATTTCCAGATTTCCGCTTTTCCTCTTGCAATTCGACTGATCCCGTTCCTTTTCTAACCCGCTTCTCGGTTATTTTCCGTCTCCGGGGGCGCCTCTTCTAGCCAAACCCTCCAAAGAATCCCCATCCACTCTCATCTGTTGCCATTCTTTACCCATATTAGTTGCCCCGATTCCTTCGTAAAACTTTATGGACGGTTCGTTCCCTTTCCCATCATTGTCAATTTTCACATCATCCTGTCTTGCTCTCAGTAGGCAACGCACATTTGAGAACGCTCCACTCTAATCTCGCGCCACCAATATCGAGCACCTCTTTTGCTAGGGTAGCTAATAGCGTTGTGCCATACCCCTTTCCGCGAAATTGAGGCCTCACGAAGAGATCTTCCAGGTAGATTCCGGGCTTAGCCCTCCATGTGCTATAATTATTGAAGTACCTATCTCAATCCTCTGCGTCAGCGGCATGCTATCTGGCGTTCACAATGGTTAATAATGGCATAATACTCACAGCGCCATTCCGGCTGGCTTGTCGTCCTCATACAACAACAGGGTTTTTGCATAGCGCTTTGAGCCCTCCTTGAACCCTAATGTGTCATGCAAGCTCTCCTGGGTAGCGAGTACCTTATCTGACTCTTTCTCATGAAGCGCCAATTCCTTAATTATCTCCAGAATTACTTGTACGTCTGCATGGATAATAGTGAGCTCAATATTTGGCAAGAAGGTGCCAATTTGCCTACCTGAAGCCACGGCAGCACGCACAGTTACTTTGCTGGTCATAATGGGTGAATCAATTGTGAAAAACGGAAAGTTGGGGGATCGTTATTTGACGTTTTTTGGAGGTTCCGGGGTGCCAGAGGGGTTTGAGGGGTAGGGGCTGCGCTCACTCAGTGAATTGACAGGGTTTAGGGTGTTGCAAGCATGGTTGCACCGCCTTATAAGGGAACCTCGCTATTACGAATGGACTCTCTGGGAATTTGCACCCCTGCTTATGGAAAAAGGGGCCTCCCTACAAGGAATTTCTTCTAAAGCCTCGCTATAACGAACGAAAAACCCTGAACCCTTGGCGTTCCTTATCTTGTCATACGGTACCGTAGTGTGGCGACGATGGACTACCCTCTGGGTATCGCGACCCTGAAACCAATCACCATGCTCTTTTGAGCCTCAACGCGTTGTTGTTGTGAGTCACGTCTCCCGATGTTGACCCTCATATACTTTTGGCCACCCAGCTCCAATCCACAGCAACACACAGTTCATTCCCACTCTTGAGTTCGCCTTTGTGCTCGGAATGTCTGATATTGATGACATTGACCTTCCAGATATCCCAAGGGCTCCTGTAGATCCTTCTGGCGATGGGTTCGGATCCAACACGATTCTCACCGACGCCGAACTTGATCGATCGTACCCGAATCGACCGAGAAATAAGAACCCGACGTTACCCTTTGCGGATCTCTATCTCTCCCTCTTTGAGCCACTGCTTGCGAATAAAAAGAAGAAGACCGGAGTAGGCATCCGTGGGACTAGAGCATTAAAACCTCATGAGATTCGAAGAAATATCATCGATCGTTTCATCTCTCGGTGGCGCAGCGAAGTTGGCAATGACATATATCCTGTTCTCAGGCTAATACTCTGTGAAAAGGATCGGGATAGAAGTGTGTATGTTATACCTTTGCGGGCAAAAGCATCATTCTTTTAATGCTGATTCGTAAATTAGTTATCATCTTAAAGAAAAAACTATCGGTAGACTGTTAGTCAAGGTCATGAAAATCAATAAAGATAGTGATGATGGTTATGCGCTAGTTAACTGGAAACACCCTGGCACATCCCGGAGCGCTGGGGATTTTGCGCTCCGCTGCTATGGTAGCACTCCATCCACTCCTTTCTTTCCTATTTGAAGCCGTTCTTCCATCATATCCTCATTCGCCATATTTGCGTTTTCGACGTGCCATGCTGACCCATTAATCTAAAATCCAGAGATTATCAAGAAGCGGCCAATGCGTACAACTCCTGGAAACCTGACCATTTCCAAAGTAAACTCTATGCTAGATAGTCTCTCGCTAGCGAGTAAAGAGTACCTTTACCTTCCCAGTATTAGTGCCTATTATTGCACTTCCTCTAATCAGATTTGAGTATTCAGGGGAGAGCAGCTTCCAATAGTGACCGAGTTTTACAACAACATGAACGCCAGTGAACTAATGTGGTTGATTAGAATAATAATGAGACGTATGATCGTCCCTTTCCTGATGCGACCATTGAAATATTTACTAATTGTCCCATTGAGTATAGAGATGAAAGTTGGTGCTACCGAAAAAACCTTCTTTGAGTGGGTCTAGTTTTCCTGTTGCTGTAATTTGGACTTCACGATCCGCTTTTTCACCGCGAAAACCGACTAGACAGCCCGTCGAGGTAATCAACTTAGCTAATTCTTGTACTTAGTGCCTGGCACCCTGATGCCGCTGCTCTCTTCAATATATCGTCGTCACTCAAGCGTGTCTGCTGGGAACTCTCGGATCTCGAGTTCCGCATGGACTCTGATGTGCACTTCTCCCATACTCCCTCACTTATTCCTGCGAATCTAGCTTACCTTCTGACATAGGGCAAATCGGTATCACTAATGTCATGTTTTCAACCTCAACTGGCTCAATTTCAGAAACGCTCCCTAGATGACGCCGTCAAGGCTATGCATCTTACTCCCGAGGACCCCGTTTTCTGGATTGAGGAAAAACTAGATGGCGAGCGGATGCAGATGCACTACGAGGACGGCAACTTTATGTTCTGGAGTCGCAAAGCCAAAGACTACACTAGGCTTTATGGCTCCTGTTTTGATGACGGGAGCCTAACAAGACACCTCCGTGGCGCCTTCGACACTGGCGTTAAGAGGTACATCCGTAATTATCTTATTTGCTATCTGGTATTAAATCTGACCAAGCATATAGTATCATCCTCGACGGTGAGATGATCACCTGGGACCCAAGATTGGACTGTGTAGTCGCTTTTGGAACGCTTAAAACCGCAGCTCTTGAAGGGATCCGAAACCCCTATGGTGATGGTCCTCGCCCTTTATGTAACTATAACACCTATCTCGCTTAAGATCGTTTTCTATTCACTTACCATCCTTACAGTCAGGGTATTCGATATTCTTCACCTAAATGGTGAGTGCCTGATCAATTACACATTGCAGGATAGGCGCATAGCACTCGAACGAAGCGTCAAAAATGTAGTCCGCAGAATGGAGGTCCACGGATACGAGGTAGCGCGAGAAGCTGTTGAGATTGAAAGAGCCCTTAGAAAGGTCATTTCTGAGGCTAGCGAAGGTCTAGTAATAAAGGTTTGCTTCTCTCCTCGGTGTTGACCGAGTGCGAGTCCATGATCCTCACTGATAGGCTGAAAGAACCCAAGGAGTGTGTACTGCCTTAACGACCGAAACGATGACTGGATGAAGGTCAAACCAGAATACATGACAGAGTTTGGTGAATCACTCGACTTAATTGTCTTAGGTGGTTATTGGGGTAGCGGCACACGGGGTGGGATCTTGTCGAGTTACCTCTGTGGACTGCGTGTGGATGGGAACCATCTTGAGCCTGGGGGGAATCCAATGAAATTCCGTTCCTTCTGTAAAGTCGGTGGTGGATTCACTGCGAACGACTACTCTAAGCTCGCTCATATGACAGACTCACAGTGGGTCCCTTGGGATCCCAAAAAACCGCCGAATGAATACATTGAGATCGTGGCGGGTGGGCGCGGCGTGGATCAACCTGACGTCTGGATCAGACCTGACAAGTCTATAGTCCTGGAGGTCAAGGCGGCTAGCGTTATCCCAACAGATGAGTTTCGGGTAGGTAAATCATTGCGGTTTCCGCGATTCAGGCGCATACGTGAGGACAAAGACTGGCAAAGTGCGCTTAGCATTTCAGAGCTCGTTGCGCTCAAAGAGGAGGTTGAGAAAGAAAAGGCAGAAGAAGAGAAAAGAATAGAGGTTGAGAAACGAAAACAGAGAACCGGAAAGCGAATTAAGCGCGAATATGCTGTTCTTGGAGCAAGTGATAAACCTGCGGACTTCATTTCATCAGCGGTTCAGGGTGGTCCACAACTCTTCGGAGGGCACTCGTTTTGTACACCTACCAGAAATTCTCCTCTCTGCCTTGATTGCTGATTCGACTACAGATGTCGTGTCTGACGCCGCGACGCCAAAAAAAATGGGTAAGGCTGAGATAGAACGACTCATCAAGTCTCACGGTGGGAAGATATATCAAACTAAGGATGCAGTTTCTGATACTCATATCATTGGGGATAGAAGTAAGGCTTCCCTTCCAGCTCCCATACATTACCGGGGATTTCATCTGAAATTCATTAGATAACGTCAAAATATCTGCTCTCAAAAAGGAGGGAACTCACGATGTCATTCGTCCTACGTGGATTTTCGACTGCATTCGGCAACACGAGCTGGACCTACAGCGTGGTCGGAAAGGCTGCTACATCATTCCTATCGAAGCTAGGTATACGCTACGGACCCATTTAATCGCTGTTCTCGACATCCTCGCTAATCGCTTTCCCACCTCTAGGCACGTATTACACGCTACCGCCAAGGTAGAGAGACGAGTAGCGGCCACTATAGACCAATTTGGGGATAGCTATGCCCGAGATCTTACCATGGAAGAACTGAGTAAAGTAAGTGTCTCCTTATTACTTTCGAATTTCGCGATCGTTAACGCTGTCAGCAGCTCCTTCAAGATATGTCTGGAACCATTGATAGGACTTTCGCAGCGGCCTTTGTCGAGGGCCTCAGTGAGCCTGACCAACGAGAGCTGGACGAGCTCCCTGGCTGGATGTTCAAGACCTTTGTTATCTACGTCGACACGCCAGATCAAGGGGAATCTAATGAAAGGTACTCCCCCGTGGACACAAGATTCTTGGCTGTTACTGACTAAATGTTTCCAGCTTCAAGCCATCAGCATGTCTGGCCCTGTTTGCTGGCGCCTGTATAGCCCACGACCTCCATGACACCGAAATAACGCATATCGTAGCCTCTAACTGTCAACAACGACTCCGTGAACTCAGGGAAGCTATCAAATGGTATATACCCAGGACACTCTTTTTTCACACTCCCACTCATTGTCATTCATAGGCGTCCACGCATGCCCCGAATCGTAACGGAGGACTGGCTCAAGTCTAGCCTAGAGGCTAGAACGGTTTTGGACGAGGAGCGGTTCTTACCAGTTCTGAGTGATGATGGATGAATGATCTGCCCTGCCTGGAGTTTTAGCCTATTTCCTCCATCCGATGTATGCACTAGGTCATGAATCCACAGATTATTCAATCATTAGTACCTGGTCGGGATTAGTATTTTATCCAATGGACAGAGTAGAGATCTTGATTCTAGTTTTCACCTGCTTTTACAATCATCCTCACTACATCTCACTCGGGGAAGAAGGCTATGAAAGTAACCACAAAACTATTATAATTTATGAAGGGAGGGGCATATGCCTGCGGGATCCCGGCTAGAAAGTATAGCATGCATCTCTCCAAGAAAGGATCACAACTAGACTACGACGGTACAAAATTCCCCTCCTCAACCATAGAATGATAGACTGTTTCGGACTACCCAGCGACAGAATTCCCACGCCAACAGGACACCACTCGTACACAGCACTCTACTAGGTGTGATCACGGGAACCTACTGTAGATTTCATGAGTTCTCTTTTCCTTCCCCCCACCGTTCCAGCCGACTACTAGCAGCAGGGGCGTGGAATAGTAGTTGTTCCTGGGCGGCCATGGCTCCTGCCCTATTTCAGTTATGGAAAGAAAGAAGTGAAGGGATTCTCTCCCAGACATGAGTTGGGGTAAATAAAAATAAAAGATCCAACAGAGCTAAGGCAGAGAGAAGAGATTTCCGGTGTCAGGCCAGGTTCTCTATTGCTCTCAGTTTTTATATATCATACTACTAACATGTAGCACCCTCCCTCTTAGTAGGGAGCAGGATATACCTTGCTTGCTGTTATCCATCCACCTGGTGATTGAAATTATTACCTATTCGGGAGCTTCACAATAATGCAACAACCCCCGTTGAGCATGCTACTATTGTACTCACATTCCCATCATGGCTCGACTAGAGGGGCTGAAGCTACTTTGTAAACTCTTCTCTGCCCTTGAGGTATTTAATTCTTCTTCTCGCGTGGTTTACCTTGCGGGCCTCCTGGCTCTGACCACTGGTTATCCGGGCTTCCCTATGATACCTAAGAGGAGTCAATCCCCATCATAAGTGTTGGTCGTGGAGTTTAAAATGTGGTATAACAGAATAGGGAGTGATGGCTGAAGGGAAGATTGACTATTCCAAGACTCACCATTAATACCAAGTATTCTTCAAAAAAAAAAAAAGGGGGGGGGGATTTTATTAGACACTTCGAGCAGACAGCTGTTCTGAGTTGTTCGAATTCGGGTTCGAAAAATGATAGGCATAATTAACTGCAAGGATACCTGGGCAAATGCCCAGATGACACTAGCCGTAAATTGAGTGAGCTTAGAAGTTTGACACCCGATGCTATTATAATTTCTTGATCACATCCATCTTGGCACTGAGCTAACTTATATGTATGTATGTATGTATGTATGTATGGAATAGCAGTATTTGGCAATTTTGAAAATGGTTCTAAAGGTGGCTATCCTTTTTTGAACCAGAATTCAAACTGAAAAAAGGGGACCTGCCAAAAGTGTCTAATATACCGTAAGAACTCGAATAAACGATCCTTGTGCTAGGACGTTGGAGTCGCCCCTCTTGGTAAAGGTCTGGTGTTTCTTTTTTATTTTTATCTTGAGGGGCAGATTTTTGGTTCGAACTATCTAGAACAAGGATCGCTTATTCGAGTTCTTACGGTACCCCTATTCATGAGTAAATATCGCTATCATCTGGACCAAGAACACAGGGTTCATTGCCCTGTCACCACCAAGGCGGGAGGGGCATGCTGATGTATATATCATACCAGAACCACCAGTGGTGAAAAAAACCACAGAATTCGTCCCCAGAAATCTCCCCGAACCTGTGTTCATACTCTTACGAAACCCTTACCATCTCCCATCCCGCCCCTCTTTAAACTCCTAAGCGATCCCATGCCAAAAGAGTCAAATGCACTACTACAGTTCCGCAGCTGTTGGACACCAAAGAGCTCATAGTTTCCCCAGTTAGTTATTCACTTAACGACGAGAGTGCCCCCCGAGTTACTCAGAATCATTCCAAGCACATAGACATTAAACACCGCTTCATTTCTATTGCCACAATAACTAGGTTCCAACTTTTCTTATATGATACCTCATCAACTATACCAGCTGTCTCACCAAGAAACCACCCCCAATTAACCACCGCAGTGATCTACCCAGACTGACAAGTAATATCCAAAGAAAGCTGAGTCCCCAGCAAGCCAGAGCCCTAATTCAGTTCGAGGCATTCCTACTCATTCTCCCCCTCCTCCCCATTTTATCATCCATTACCCCTTCCTTCCCTACTACCCCCCAAATTCATTCCCTCACCTAATTCTTCTCACTCCCAGAGAGGTTTCTAACACAGTAAGCATATATGTGCCTAGATTTGTCCCCCTCTATTAGTTGCTACCCCCAAACCAGCCCCTCCCTCCCTACCCGAATTCTTCTTAGTCAGAGTATTTTAATAGTTCAAACCCAGTAACACATCATGACTTGTATCAGCTCGCCTGTGGCCTTACTGGAGAAACACCTCACACTAACTAACCCCCAGCAAAATATGACAGCCAGTCTCTCTCACTCAACGCCAAACCAAACCATTCTCCACTTTTTTTCTATCCCTTCTGATGCTACACCGCCAGGCATTTACCAAGCGAGTGATAATCCATGAACCACCTTCCGGGTCCGGTCCGGTAATATACCGCTCACTAGTTCTCACCGAGCACAGTATTAGGTTGGCGCTCTCTCTCTCTCTCTCTCTCTCTAGGCATTCGCCAATCTTATCATACCACACACCACTTGATCCCTGTGCGCCTGCCCATCAGCCCATGACAAGCTCTTGTCGGACGGATTAGGCTGATAAGCGAACATCCGCTGGCAAGATCCAACAAACCCAGCGGCCGGACCTCACACTAACTCGAGGAATACGCAAAATTCCTTCCAAGAGCTTTCTATCTCCGAGTCCGGACATTAAGGCTGTGAAACTGGAGGCCTGGGGAAGGTGTCTATCTTCGCTATCTTGGAGCGGGGGGCCAACTCTGGGCATGAAAAGGGAATGATGTATGATATCGTAGATTCCCCTGAAATCTGTCTCTGCCAAAGCTATATAGAGTCGTTGAATCCCAGGCAGTCTTTCGGAACCTGCTCGTGTTTATTGGTAGATACTTCCATGCACATCGGCAAGTAGTGCATGCCGAGGCAAGGGGGCATGTGAGGCCGTAGTAACATGTCCACTCGGGTCGTACAGGACAATCGCCTGGCTGCGGGGGCTCACATGCAGTTTGCGCGAGGAACCCTCTTAGGCACATCTTATCCAGAAGGCAAGGACAAGTATTCGAGTACAGGTACTAGGCAGGATGTTTTCGTACAACCACCACGTCTCTTACAACCACAGTGATTGAAATTGCACCTCCGTGTGATCAGTCACATTTCGGTTTTCGACCAATCGAGTTCCTTGGACCCCTCTTCACGACGGCTTCAAGTCTTTAGTTTAAGAGCATCCTACTCTTGCGCTAATTTCATCACTGGAAGATAGATTTATCTCTTCCATCTATTGTTTTTACTCCCTCATCTTCCATTAACTCCACGGTATCTGGACATTATGGTTAAGCGAGGTTCTACTACTTTTTCGGCGACCAAGGTTGCTAAAGCGGGGTTGGCGGCTTCGGCCGCGTTGACGAGGATATTGGAGTTGGAGAAGGAGGTGGGCAAGTTGAGGCACCATGTTTCCGTTTTGTCGAAGCGGAATCATGCGTTGCAGAAAGAGAAGGATGAGAGGGGGAGCGGTGATGGTGCCGAGGTGGCTTCGCCCGTGAGGGTTCAGGAGCCTGAGCCACAAGTGGTGGCTGAGCCCGAGGTACGGATGAGTGGCACAATTGTGGCGGTGGGTGAAGAAGATGTATGGGTGGCGCCTGAGGCGAAGCCGCCTGTGGCTGAGTCGAGGGTGGCGGTGGAGGTAGATGGTCCGGAAGTGGCGTTGGTGAGGCTGCCGAAGGGTAAAAGGAGGTTGGTTGAGGTTGAGGGGAGTGAGGCGGAGGAGAGTGAGGGGAAGGTGGTTGAAAGAGTGATGGAGGAGGGGATAATTGTGGCGACCTCGATTCCGAGGAAGCCGAAGGGGATGGTTGTAGTGGATGGGGCCCCAGTTGGGCCGAGAGGAGGTGGGAGAGGGATAATTGGGCGGGGTGTGGTTAACCCCAACTTTCCTATGTTTTTCAACCATGCCCGGCGCTTTGCCGGAGATCACGAAAAATGGCCTGTGCGGCGTGGTGGGCGAAGCGGATAGACCTGGATGGCGTGGGGTGACCTAACGTGGCCTATGGCAGATCAGCAAATCGACGTGGGCAGGGCTTGCTTTACCCTTGTCCAGTTGATCGAGGAGCCCGCCTGGTGTGTGAGCACTGGGGTTTCGGAAGCGTAGGTTGGCCTTGTTATTGTTTTTCTTACTAATGATACAGATTCTTCACTCGACATGGTGACCCGCTCGGGGTGCAGTTGGCTACGGGGGGATGTCGGGTTTGTGGTTTTAATGTTGATTTGGTGTAAAGGTTTATTTGTAGTTAGCTGCTGCGTTATAGGTGGTGAGGGAGTGGAGTCTCGGTAGGCGGGTCCGGGATCCGACCAGATGATAGGCGTAGCCGTTTGCTTTAGAGTAGCTAGGTAGCCGAAATGGAAAAAGTTTATAAAAAAAAAAAAAAAAAAATGTTTTCGTACAAGGTGAGGATAGCAGGGATGTCTAAGGCGCAGAGTTTGATGCATATGAAAATATAGCAACTTTCTACCACAATGTCTTGCTCGCTGTTTTTGCTTCTATTTCCACTAAAGGACTTGCTTGGCAACCCTTGTACAAAAACATCTTGCCTGGAGCCTATACTCGTACAGTACTCGTCTTGCGCTAACACAGCCTCAAATAAATGGCACACATTACCCCTCGAGCACAGGTATCTGTACCCATGACTGCACTACACTGCTTGACTCCTCTCCCCTCCACACATCACCCCCATGACCCTCTGCACCACCCATAGCTTATACGATAATCCGAAAAACAGGCACCCAGCAGACATGTAACATCCTCTGCACCCAAATCCATCCAGCCTAGGCATCCGAATTTGCAAAAAAAAAAAAAAAAAGACCTAAACGCCCAACCACCCCCAATAGGTGGTAATACAGCAACCTAAAGGTAAAACAACCTAACAGTTGCGTAACAAAAGAGTATTACAAACAATACACCAAGTTTGTGGGTCCTAATAAACGCCATCTCCCTACTCTCGCCAAGAGTGAGTATTCCCGTATCCTTTGGGGAAGGAGTCATCGCTGCGCAAAGGCGATCAAGCTCGAGAATAAGGACTTCGTTGTTTTTGAAGATTGCTTGTGATTCTTCGATTATTTCTTTCCGAACTTTTCAGCAAGACCGTTCAGCGAGCAACAGCGGGGGAGGATGACTGACCGGTTTTCTCCTCCTCAGTCAAGGTTGACTGAATATCTACAAGAGCGTCCTTGAACCCAGATCTTAACAAATCCTCCTCCCCCCTAGGAACCTCAAAACTAAACAGGTTCGTCCCGGCAGCCTCACACTCCTCCTCAGGCATATTTCTCCGCCGCGGGAAAAACCCCCGAGCCCGAGAAATCTGGTACTTGAGTATTTTACCACCAGCGAACAAAGCCATATAATAATTGTGCGCATAGGCAATCACCAAATGCGGCTTCTGGGAGAGGACTTGCTTGATGTGCGCAAGATATTTCGCGCGGGAGGACATGGGCTCGACTAGGGGATAGGTTTCCCCGCCATAAAAGTATTCAAGGTCCTTGGCCAACTGGGGTGTCCGCAAAAGAGGCAGGGAGTAGAGCCTCTGCAACACGTTCTTGATTCTCGGATCTGTGGCAGCCTCCGGCGAGATGGCAGCCATCCAAGCGTCTTCAAAGGCTTTGTAGACTTGGAGGAATGAGAATATGCCTTCACGGTAAAGCCTATAGTCTACACAGCATCAGTACACGCACTGCTTCTGGTGAAGTGCTCTCCAGGCCTAAAAGAAGGGGGAGAAATGCCGGACCTCTGAGACCCAAAGAAAGTCTACTCATGATCATAACGTTAATCTTGTCATGCCCTTCACTACAAACACAATAGCCCTTAGTTAGTAACCCCATAATAAGATCCGGGTACATTTCTAGAACAAAGGCAGACAAACAAACCGTGTAGCGGCGTTGATCTGCTGAGACAGGCTCAAGGGTCCCCGAATTTCCTTCTCAGCCCGAGCGTGGGGATGTTGGTGGTGGGCCATCATAGCGAGTTAGTGAACACCGTGAGGAAAATTTAGTTGGTTTTGTTGCAATGTAGATCTACCTTGGGGGGATGAAGTACTGTAGGTTAAGTTAAGGCCTAGAGGAGGGTGGTGGTGGTCGCGGGGTTAAAGAGTGGGGCACGACAGGTATTTCTAATTGCCGCAGATAAGAGAAGGACGGGGTGAGTGAGTGAGTGACTGAGTGAGTGCGCAGTAAGAGGAAGGGGGGAGGGAGAGGAGAAGGGAAGGTGCCAAGGGTAGACAAGTGTGGTTTGGAGAAAGAAAGAAGGAGGCACGAGACAGAGAGACCCACTGCCCATGCCCATACCACCACCGCCGCCGCCTCCCCAGCCAAAGGGCATCCGTGAAAGGCCATAAAAATGAGACAATCAGACCTTCCATCCACTCTCTTCCCCGAATTTCACTGTCCCAGTACTGTAACATAGCTTGCCGTAATACCATCGTGCTGTTCTCGAGTACAAGTAAGGTATCATTGTTTGGCCCAGCCCGTTGGTTCAAGGCTTTGTCCCATTACACCGGTACCGTATGATAGCGTATCATAGCTGCAGTGCCCTCATCTCACAGCACGTTGCCGGAGTGCGATACGGTAACCCTATCTTGAGCCATCTGGTGAGCAAGTGAGAAGTGATATCTTTTAACAATGTCATGATATCATACTTTCCTTCACTTATTATTATAACTCTACCCTGTCGTTTGTCTTTTGTAATCTATTATATCAGGTCACACAACAGTATTGGCACGTGATCACAGTGCTACCATTACCACTATCATACTATTATCATTCTCCCACCACCACCACCACCCCATCGTCATCACCACCAACTTCCCATCACCTTTGCCTTCACAACCGCCAATGCCTGGGATAGCAATGGCGCCACAAGGCCTCTTTGGTAAAATCCCCTCTCTATAATTCCCCCAACCACCATCTAATATCAAAATGCTATCCCAGCGGTTAGCAAGCCCCAAGGCCTGACCTCAGCAGCCGTAATCAGGCATTTACAAGCCATCTTCCGCAACCACGCCTGGTTCAAGCCGGACCTAGCAGCCCAGCAAGAAGCCGTCGACTCTTTATCTCGGACCCAGCGCCGGCGACGTCGTAAGTCCCGCCAGGTCGAAGTCAAAATGGGCCACGGGGGGACACTTGATCCTCTGGCTAGTATAACCCCCCACACTTTCCCCCGATTCCCCCCAGGAACAATCTCCAGCACTAACGGTTTATGTGAAGCCGGAGTCTTAGTGATAGGCCTAGGCACCGGGACAAAATCTCTCTCATCCTTCATCTCCTGCACAAAAACGTACGAAACGACTGCCCTCTTCGGTGCCAGTACCGATACCTATGACTGCACTGGCCGCATCCTCAGGCACGCCCCTTACTCCCACCTAACCCCCGAGCTCATTGACTCGACACTAGGCGCCTTCCGCGGCGAGATACTCCAGAAGCCGCCGATTTACAGTGCCCTGCATCACGAGGGGAAGCGGTACTACGAGTATGCGCGTGAGGGGAAACCTCTGCCCGTCGAAATTAAAGCACGGCCCGTGACGGTGCTTGGTATGGAATTGGTGGGGTTCGAAAAGGGTGGGGACCATGAGTTCGGACTTCCTAGTGAGGAGGGGAGTGTGGAGGAGAAGGTTGTCGGCGAAGTTATGCGAAGGATGGGGGAGGAGGAATCCAAGAAGCGGGCGCTAGAAGTAGAAGAGGAAGGACAGGAGGAGGCAGGGGGGAGTAAGAAAGCCAAAGTGGACGATACAGTGTTCAGACAGGCAGAAAAAACCATCCAAGAATCCACTACGACAGACTCCCCCCCTCAATCCCCCCCAATAGCATCCCTCCGCATGTCCGTCTCCTCTGGCTTCTACGTTCGCAGTCTAATCCACGAGTAACCCCCCACATACCCACTTCCTCGCTGCTCCACTAACTTCTTACTCACGACAGCCTCGGAGAAGCCCTCGGCTCAGCAGCACATATGGTCCAACTAACCCGCACCCAACAGGGCCAATTCGAACTAGGTAAGAATGTGATACCATGGGAAGACATAACGAGCGAGGACACAACAAAATGGGAGCCGCAGTTAGAGGCGGCGCTGAAGGAAACGAGTGAGAAGGAGGCGTTTAAGCAGGGGGATGTTGCGGAGGAGGATGGTGGGGGAGGGGAAGCAGAGGCGGAAGCGGAAGCGGAGGGGAAGAGGTGGAAAACGTTCGAAAGTCTAGCTTAGAGTATAAAATAAAAAACGAAACCCCTGTAATAGAAGCATGACACAACTTCAATGAGACGAGATGATGTGACAACATTGTATATGCCAAACTCCTGACACCACCGCTTGAAAGAAAAAATGAAAAAAGCACAGCACCCACCCCCTATACCTCCGCCCAACAGGCCCACACTATCTCCCCCACCTCCCCGCCTCTCCCTCCCCCCTTCCTCCATCGCTAACCACACTCCCGATTCACAAACAGAAACGCTAAAAACACCAAGACTGCGCCAATCCAATACACCCCACTAGACCAAACCCCCAGTACAAGCATCTGGCCCAGGAGAGCAAGCGGAATCGTCAAGCTCAATCCCACAGTAACGATCAACGGCGTGGTGAGTAGCATAGCGTACACCCAGCAGTAGTCCGAAATCAGTGTAATGCTGGCATTGATCTACCATCAGCGCCGCAAGCAAAGTCAGCAGGAAGCAAACTTGGGGAGGGGGGGGGATAAGCATACCACCACAATCCACCAAATCCTCGCATCCGGCGGAACTTCAAACTCTTCTACGCCCGCGTAATGTAGTATAATTATGCCAGGCCATAGACCGAGAAAGTTAAACAGACCCACGAAGCCAAAGAACCTGGTCATGCTGATGCGGCTTTCATGGCCTATGCGCACCTTCAACAGGATTGTGTACACGCCGTAGGAGAAGGCCCCCATGAGGGCCATCAGGTCCCCGAGGAGGATTTGTCCGGGAGTCTTATTCTCCGCAGCGAGCGATGGGGAAGAGGAGGGGCTCAGGTCTACGGAGGAGATGAGCGAAACACCGGCGAGGGATAGCATGACGGCTAGGAATTTGGTCCAAGTGAAGCGCTCGATACGCAGGAGCGCACTGAATATGAGGGTGAAAATACTGCTGGTTGAGGAGAGGATTGTGGCGCTGGCGACAGAGGTCCATTTTAGGCAGTAGGATTGGAAGTAGTTTGCCTTTTTCCCCCATTCATTAGTAGTGTAATGCGAGGTTTATGGGAGGCATAAAGGGGACGCATACAACAAACCAAAGCAAGCAAAATTGCAAACTCAGCATTATAGTCTCCCTCTCACCAAGCATATCCTCCCCCTCCACCGTCGGACCCTTATTCACCACCACCACTCCATCCCCATCCTCACCCCCAGCTCCGGGCAACGGCGCATTCCCCAAACGTGAATATTCCCCCCTCCTCCTCCGCTCCCCCTCCCCGCTCCTCCCCCACCACCTCCGCCACACCCCAGGAAGTAAGTAGAAGCAGAACGAGCACGTGTTCACATACGTCACGAAATAGGGCTTAGTATAGCTCCCGTCGGAGAATATAGCGAAAGTCAGGAAGGTGCTCAAGACCCAGAGAAAGATTACCACGCCGAGAAGGAGGATGCCGACGGTTTTGCGGCGGGGGGGAACACATATACGAATCGGCTGCGGCTGCGGCTTTGGCATTAGCGGAAGCGTGTTCGAGCGAGTTGGCGGCGGGGGTAACAGCGGGACGATAAAGTCCGGAGGAGGGGAGCTCGGAGAGAGTGGCGGTGGTGGTGGAGAAGCGGGCATCGTGAGATGAGGGTCGGTGTCACGTCCTCTTTCTCGTTCTTATTCTGCTTCTTCTTCTTCTTCCCTTCCCTCTTAGTGACCCGGTTATTAGGCGAAGGGTAAAAGAAGGTGTCGTAGTAAACAGCGAATACAAGGGGAAGCTTGTTCACATTCATTCACCCACCCTTCTACTTATATACTCTATCGGAACACAGCGAGGAGAGGGCAGGTGAGCTCGCTACGATACCTACCGCATGCCTAAATCCCTGGGTTCGGAGGTTTAGCCCCTTGCAGAACAGAAAGGATAATGATAGAACACGAGATTGCGGTGGCATGGGCTAGGTTAGGTTGCACTATATCATAGAGAGCACAGTCGCTTCGGAGCTAACAATTATCTCTCCTTTACCCTGAATTGCGTGCGGGATCAGATTAGATCTGCGGCTGTACCGTGCTCGTATTGTGCTCGTACAGCGCTGTACTGTTACTCGAGTGTATGTTGCTCAGCTAAGGTACCCGTCCAAGTTATAGGCTAAACCTGATCAGTCTACCAGTAATCGAGATTTTGATGCCTTCACAACAAAGCAACCCCACTTGGCCTACTCCGAAACATCGCAACAAACGCAACAAACGTGCAGAAAAATTACCCGTATTATATCTCAGTTACAATTTGGTTTGAGGAAGGAAATGAAAACGAGAAGATGAAGATGAAACCCCCTCCCCGCAAACGCCCTGTGTACGCAATGACCCGGCCCAGAATGCAGGCTACCAGTATAGAAAACCCCAACATTACACTACCGCCTGAAAATGAACACCCTTGTAGATGCACACGACCCCCTTCCATGATCGAAAAGCCTGAATACCTAACAACTACATCCACCACTCTCTATTGGAAATCCGGTATTAACAGTCGGATCAAAGTAGTCGATCTCAGACTCATCCTGTGCGAGGGCTTGTCTCGCGATGGCTGGAATAACAGTCAGTAAACCTGAAAAATATCATATGAGGAATTCAACCATCATACCCTCAAAGGCAACCTCAACATTTGCACCATCCTTCGCCGAGCACTCAAAGTGCGGTAACTGGCCTTTGGAAAGACAGTATGCCTGCGCCCGCTTATTCGACACCTGCAATTCATTAGCCTCGTTTGCACTCAGATGCCAGTTGCCAGTCACCGGCTACCGAAGCGGTGAGAAAGTGGGCATACCATCCGTTTAGCCTCGTCCACATCAATCTTGTTCCCAAGCACAACCTACACAATCAGCAGTTAGGCTCTGAGGCCATTGAATTAGATGCTAGAGTACTTACGAAAGGGAATGTATCTGGGTCCCTCGGTGAGGCTTGAATCAGGAACTCGTCCCTCCAAGAATTCAAGTTATCAAAACTCTTTGCATTATTCACATCGTAAACAAGGACACAGCAGTCAGCGCCTCGATAGAACGCCACGCCTAGTGACTGGAAGCGTTCTTGTCCGGCGGTGTCCCACAACTATCGGTGCCCCCCTACCGATCAGCCCACAATGTGAATGGGAGGGGGGGAGGGAAGGAAGAAGCATACAGTCAGAGTAACAAGTCGATCATCAACCATAACATCCTTTGTCAGAAAGTCGGCACCAATGGTAGCTTTGTAGCTCCCGCTAAACTTTTTATTTACCTAGGGAATAGTCTTTAGATTCCACATGTGCGATGGGTCAAGCGTCTAGGGAAGGAAGGGTACATATTGGTTCATAAGCGATGTCTTTCCGACTCCGCTGTCACCGAGGATGATAACCTACCACCCACGCACGCCGTGGCTGTCAGTTCGTATACTCGTGGGAATAGATGCAAAAACTTACCTTGAGGAACTTCTTTCTGCTTGCCATAACCGCGTACGAGTAGGTTTGCGGAGAGGGGAGAGGGTTGGTAGAAATGAGGGGTTGAGGATGTCGAGGAGTTTGAGGAGAGAGAAGGTGGCAGAGAGGGACGAATAGGGTACGGGTATAGGTATGGTAGGAGGAGACAGTCAGGTTATGATAAGCGATACCGGGCAACGGGGTCCAGTCTACTGTAAATCACCTTGCCCTCTCATCAATGTCTCTTGGCGATTAAATTGAGTGGTTGCCTAGGAAGAGTCAGGCTAAGCGAAGCTAGGCTTGACCACAGCTTCCCTCTTTCTTTCCTATGAAAGTGAGTGATTCACAGTGCTTGCTTGTATCCCCCATCCATTGACTATAACTATGGCAGAGATAGGGATATCACATCACAGATAGCAGCACGTTTGAACTGCTGAGGCCGAGCTCCATACGGTGAGGTGAGCCTAGCATCATACCGGCACTGCTAAAACTTAACATCACCACCGGCATTACCCCCCAACTTCTTTGCCGTACCGATATTTCACTCACTCGCTCGTGCCGTGCGGTGGTTCCAGTATCGGTACGATACGTATGATACTGTAACTTACCAGCTGCGAGTTACCCGCACTCTGTCATCACAGCCAACTAGGGGAACACTGTTAGACCGGCACCACAACCTCCACCAGAGCCATCATAACTCCTATCTCCCCACACAATGTCCTGGAAAACCTCCTTCCTAACATCCCTCCACTCCCGCGATATTCGTGAGAAATCCCACGACAGCTTTATCAGCGCCTATACCCGCCTAGCCAACCGCACCTCCAATCCCACCACAACCTCCTCCACCTCCGACCCAACCAATCCCCCACCCCCAGACCAGCAACTAATAACCGACCTCCTGGAAGCCCAGACTTCGAAAGGGCTACTACAATCACAACTTACCACGGCGCAAGCCGAGGCCGTGTCGCTGCAGGGGCAGATCAAAGCTCTCGAGAAGGTGGCCAGAGAGAAGGAAAAGTTGGAGAGGAGGAATGTGGATTTAGAGAGTGAGGGGCGAGCAAAGAGTCGGGCTATTCAGGTATTCGCCCCCCTTGCCCGGCCCAGATGTTCGGTGGAGGGAAGGGGAATAGAGCTGATTGTGATGGTGATGGGCAGGATTTACAAGACGAGATGTTGACATTGACCATGGAACTGAATGTCCTGGCAGATAAGGAGCAAGCTACGAGGAAGGAGAACGAGGATCTGGTACAGCGGTGGATGGACTTTGCAGAGACTCGGGCGGAGGTTATGAATCGTGCTTCTAATTGGGAATAACAATCATCATAGTCATACCAACCCACTGTATAATCATCATTTGGACAACAGCATTCCCTTTTATTCTTTCATCCCTCATTCCCGCCTGAACAACGACTAAATCATTTCACGGCACAAAAGCTATTGGCAGATGACGGCTCGTAAGGGGGAGAGGGGTATAATTGGGGGTATATTAGTACATCCAATCACACGAGGAATATATTAAAACAACATAGCTAAACTATCGCCTTCTGCGATCAGAACGATCGGAAGCCAGAAACTCCCGAAGCATACTCCCGTCCACCGTCTGGACGTAATACTTTCCCCCGGTATCGGTCCAGCTGACCGAGCCCGAGAAGTACTCCTTCTCCTCCACTCTTAGCCGGCTGACCGGGTTTTCCGCATTGCGTGTCGTGATAACGTGGTTTGTTGGAACGAACGGCTTCAACGACAGGATTCGAGCGCCTTCCTTGAGGTCCAAGAAAAGGTTCAAGAGTCGCTGGTTGAGCTCAGAGTCAAACACGTAGTTGTTTACCAGCACTACGTCCGCTCTCTTGAGTGCTTCGGCTATTCGTGCGCTTTCCAAAAAATCACCCTTCTCCAGCCTAAATTTGCCCGGGTTAATCCCCCACATGCGACACCGTGCCGCAAGTTCCACCTTCTGCCTATCCGCCAGCCTCGTTGCGTTCTTCATGATTTCGCACCCGTATGCTTCGCATCCCGTTTCGAGCGCCGCATGCAATACAACATTCCCCGTCCCACTCCCAAGGTCGACAAACACCTTGCCAGGTCCGAGACCTGATTCCCTAAATAACCTGGTGGTGAAATTAGGCAGGAGTTCGCCGTAAACATTGCTGGTGAAAGCTTCGTAGTCTTTTAGCGACTCAACTTCCGGTGCGACAGTCCGAGCATATGCTTGTGACAGAATATGTTCTACAAGAGGGAATGGTAGGGATTTCATCCTGGCGATATTCGCCTTTATGGTGCCGTCCCGGCGGTACTTTGCTATTAGGTTGTTGTATTTATTAAGGTTCTCGAGAAAGTCTTGGGCTTTTTCGTTGCGGATTGCTTTACGCATGTTGTAAACTATTCCGCCAGAGCCGCCCGACAGAGTGCCCGTGAGTAGTTCGTCAGATTCCGGGGGCGTCAACAGGTACGTTGCGACATGTTCTGCTGTGCTAAGGATATCTAGATCGGGTGAAAACTCGTCAGGTTCTGCCAAGCGAACAAGCTCGTACCTAAAAGCCGTCAGCTTCAGATTCATACCATGGACATCTGAACCTAATATACCTCTCTGGATATGTCACTCCTGGGTATTGGAGCTTGACCGATAACAGTTTCTGGTCCGTTTTCCGAAAAACTAAATACCACCATTAGTGACAAATCGAGAAAACGCAGTGATTTCCAACTCGTACTCCGTGATGGACCCTTCCCTCCTTCTTTCATTCTCATATTTGCAATCATCTCCGCATGGACAAAATGACCCTCCTCAGGCTTCCGAGTGGGCGAAGCTTTGCGAAAGCTAGCCGGGTTCACCAGCTTCCTCCCGTTGCCAACCACACTATTCTCCTCAGCTTTCGTCCGTTTAACCGCTCTCCCCCTCTCCTCATCACTACTCCCCTCCTCATCCTCATCACTCGACTCCAAACGTTGAGACAACGGCGACCTCGATGACGACAAGGCTCTTCTCCCTCTCGACGAGGCCGTAGATTCTGGACTTGGCGGCTTCAGCAGATCAGACGACGAGGAAGCCCGCTTGACTGACTTCTCACCATCCACATGTTTTCTCTTTAGGGAAATGGTCGACGAAGCCCTACTCCGGGATCGGGAATCCGGAACCTCCAGAGTCGCCCTCCCCGTTTTACCATCTTCCCGAGACTTCTTCTTGACGTTGCCGGTGGGCCTAGGGCGGTCCGATGGTGGTCTGGGAGCTCGGACAGTTTTGACGACGTACTTTTCTTGAGCGATGGGCTTTGCGCCTGGCAAGCTGAACTGGGAGAAGAAACTCATCGTGTCGAAACCCCCAACCTACACCGTTTAATAAGAGCAAACAGTAACCAAGACGTTGCTCAGGTCTTGATTAGCAGATCTAAGGTGGCGGAAACAGGAATCACCACGGCGGAAGACCTGAACCCGACCCAACCCCAGATTCCAAATTTCCGACCCGGGGCGGCACCCTCTAACTCTTGAAGCAATAAATATTGATGAGGGGCTAAACGTCGGCTTGGATGATTTTGTTGTAAAATCGTTCCTAGCTGCTAGGGTGTTCTCGAAGGAACTTTCTCGTTTCGATGTGGGGAATACCGGTATTATCTCGAAGAGTAAGGAACAAAAGGGGATGAGATGAGGATGATTACAATCTTTCCCCTGGCAAATACCGGTAATGGTAGTGGGAACACCGTACTGTACGACACAAACAGGCAGCAGTCAAAGAAAGAAAGTGTTTGTTTCAGGTTGATTTGAATTAAAATAAAATAAAATAAAGTGAAGCTGGACAATAAAAAAATAAAAAAGAGAAAAGGGAAGGGGGGTTGCGGTTTAAGGGGTGAAAGAGACGAAAAGAACAAGAGAAAAGAAAAGAAAAGAAAAGTAGAGACAGGGTTGGAAGAAGGAATTGATGGAAGACTCAGTAGAAGCTTCGTGCACGCGTGGTTTTCTTTTGGATGTCCCCTCCCGTTATTTTTTTCCCCCTGTCATGAAAGCAAATGCAAGCTTTGTCGGTGCCAGCCGCGCGTATTTGGCGCCAGGGTAGGGTAAATTTTTCTCACCTCCTTATGGCCCTCTGCCACCCAATCACTCTATCTTCCAGCGAGGGGCGCGGTGGCCAATACTGTGCGATATATCATAGCACAAACTGCACATCGTCAGAGAGAATTCACCCTAATAGCGGCAGTGGAAGGGGAAAGTGTGTCCACCGTGACGAACTTGAGGTCACGTCTCGCGCGAGCACACCAGAATCTTTCCCTGTACGAGTACTAGTACACAAAACCGAGCCCTCGGCATGCCGACCACTCACGATTCACCAGCCCATCCTTGGGTAGGCTGTGTGGCTCCAAGCCGTGGTTCATAAGAACTTTGCAAGCTAACGCTCCGCCGGGCTCCCGCGTACGGAAACATTGTACTGTATCAGTACGGCGCTCGTACGTACAGTACTGTACTCGAGTGCTCGATTAAAGTCTTCACAACGGCCACGACGAAAGTGGGCGTGACGAACGGGGGCATTTGGTAGGGGTAAAAAGGGAAATGGTCAAAAGTAGGGTAACAAACAAAATTATGGTGCTATCATAGTTATGATGCAAATCCCTGTCCGTCACCCGCCCACTTTCATCGTCACTGTTGGGAAGGCTGCGTGTGCCTCGGTGTGCGCTCAAGTTTGTCTGACTCTGGTCTGGTTCATCGAAGCTCGGGGTGTGCAATTCGAATGCTGGTATGCAACCGAGATAGGCCAGTTGAGCTACAATAGCCTTCGGTGTGTCTAAACCTTGGCGCAGTGATTGGAGCAAACACCCCTCTCTGAGTCCCCAAACCAACCAGGGAAAGTTGGACAGACTTACCCTTCATGCCCTGCACGCGTACAGTACTACCGTACAGTACGAGTACGGTACGGTACTGTACCCATACCGGCGCTCTATTGCAACTTTGAGCGAAATCAGGTTGCACTCGGCCTCTCAAGTGCGAAAGGTTCAGGGACATATGCTCACATGATCAGGCAGACACCAATCGATCTGTCTCAAGGTTGCCGGGGGAAGAATGTGTGTGCCTGGTCTTACCTGAACCGTGTCAGGGTTGGCTTATCATGGGAAGAACTTGGTTCCCCTCTCGGTGCCTGCATCCTTGACCTATGCCCTGAGCCCTGGCTTCCTTCGGTAGGTATCAGTCATTCAGATCAGCTCACGTGACCCGGTTTGCCAATGATTGCACATGCAACGAGTGATGGGAGGCGAAAAAGTCGACCGATGAGCTCATAGTAGACGTGCACAAGCTACTCGCACAGGGAAGAAGGGGGCGGAAGCTGGTGAAAGTGGAGATTGTGCTGATTAATCGAAAAACCTCGTGGAATAAAACATAGGATTGTCGATGTCAGAATCGCGGAACAGTTGCCTGCCACTCACTTTCATCCGGAGACGCGAATTAGACATCCGGGGAGCTTCTCACGCTTGCAGACACACACCCGAGTGGATCATATGAAACCAGCCTATGCTGACCCCAATTTTGCAACTCTTACCATGCGATATCTTGCTATTGGTGAGGTGCTGTGACGGCGTATACTCCCGGTCGTCCACGCCTGTCAGACGTCGTCTTTTTCCCCACTTAAATTGACTGTCCAAGTTAGCCAGCACCCTGCAAGGCCTTATACTTATACCTTCCGTACCTTTTCCCAACCCCTTCTACCACCCGCGAGTACTACGGAGCAGCAATATCTATACCCTGTCAACGATCCACAAGCCACGTATTCAAGTTATCTGCTCCAACCACGTCCAAACACCTCACCAGCCTCCTCACTCACACAAACCCTCACCCACATATTTCCGCCAAGAGCCTAGCCACCTCACATCCAGACTCACCTCTCTTCCAAAGGGACTAATGCCAAGGATTATTGGCAACTACGATCACGCGGGCTATTAGTCAAAGCCCCTAGCCACCTCACAGCGCAGTTTCGTTCATTGCAATTACTCATTTCAAATCCTTCGACATTGCCCCTCGGGGACACGGGAGAAGCTAAAATTCTAAGATTGCCTCCCATGCCCCTGCAATACTAGTTTCAACGAAAAAAAGGGAAACTGCTCAACCAGTTCCTACCTCATAATAGGGGACCGGCCCATACTCACACCTCCTGGGGGGTTCCGGGTTTAGCTTGGAGTAGATGCACGGCTTGTAGTCACCGTTAAGCACCAGATACCAAGCTATACGGGTCACTAGTATAAGTTACTGTAGTAAACACTCGCGATGCTCCCCCTGACCAAGCTTCCAAATCCTCTTGATCACGGGCCCGTGTTTCTGTTTTTCGGAGCCTCAGATTGATTCGGGAATCCTAGTTGGCATAAGGCTTGTTACCTACAGCTCGTTGAATATCCTACTTGCACTGCTGGTTTTCCTTCGGAGCAATCGCCCTTTCCTATTACCGGATAATGCCGGTTCTTCCATTCGGTAGCCGTCATGGCGATTGTTGAGTCAGGGGAGGTCTTCCATTCGGATCACAGAGATTCCAGAATTCGAGTGACGGGAAAGGCCTAGATAGGAGGAATCAAATTGGCCTCAAGGTCTCCAACATACCTCCAGGCTTATTTACAGAATCTAGGAGTAGAGGAATATCACTTGTCGAGATCCTCGTGTTTGGCTTGGAGTATAAAGTTGTATTATGATGTTCCATATACTCCGGCAGGAGATAACAATACAAAGCTTATACCCCGCAAAGCTAATGGTAATGCCAACCCTAGAGAACCTTCTCATGAAGAAAACTACAGGCATCAGTTTGAGTTGATATCCAGGATTTATCACTTGACATGCAGGGCCCTTGTTTTCATTGACTGAATTCCCGGAAATCACGAGCCATTCGGACTACCACGACCAAGGGGGATACCAAGCCTAAGTAAGGCATGTCAGTGTGGAAACCAGTCCAAGCGCAGACAGACGCCCTCCCCGTTAATTCCATCGGCACATCCGAGCACAAAACCGGGACTGCAAGTTGCGGAAAACGGAAAGGTTCCATCAGCCAATAACCCTTCCATGCGTCGTGTGCTAGACACCAGGCTAACGAAACCAATAACTCTTTGCGAACAGGAGGCATCCGGGCAAAAAATCCAGAACAAAGCCAGGCATTGGGCAACAGGGTCCCCCAGCAGAGAAGAACCTGCTGGCGGCCTGTGGCGAGTGAGAACCGGTGATGATTAAGGGCGAGGTTAGATCGAAAAGGTAGGACGAGACATGGAGGCATACCGTAAAAACTCGTGAAATCCACTATCTCCGTCGGCCCCTAATCTCCAGATTCTAAGTCAAAAGTTCTTAAGAAGGGTTAGTGCTTTCCTGACACGGTATAGCCTGAGTCATCTGGCTGTGCTGGATCTTGTTACCTTGGCCAGCTAAACCTATCTTGGGCTGATGTCGCGATTTACAGGGATATTCGTGACAGCACGGAGATAGTGGATTTCACGAGTTTTTACGGTACGCACTATCATACAACACGAGTCCTATTTTCTAAAACTACTCCTTCCTCGACATCGCCCACGAGTATCTCGGATAGTCGTGCGCGCCATATGGGGCTGTTACCCCCCCAAATTCTTCCCGCCACGAACCCTTACCCATCGATTACCCGATGCCGGGACACAAACTTTGAGCGCCAATCAAACGCGTGCTTGAGGCTCAAGCTCACGTGTCCGGAACCCCGATTTCCATTCCCATGTTTCCAAAACCCTGCCCAGCAATTGTCTACAAAATGCCTCCGAGTTATGATACAGCATGATCCCCGCCCACACCCTACTAGGCCCCCAAACCTCCTGAGGACACATTCGCTGGTTCATTTGTTTGTTTCCTCCCGTTCGTTTATTCGTTCTGTCTTCGCCCCGTTTGGCCGAGCTTACGAAGAACAAAAGGGGACATGTCACTTACGGCCTCCTCCGAAGCCCTGCGGGCTGCCACCCTCAGTTTCAATCAAAAGTCACCACCACCGAAATCCCCGTCCAGCGCACTTACCGCCGCAACCAAGGCTGCACAAGTCAGGTCACCCATCAGGCCGAGCCCTGGGGAGATCGGATCGTCAATAGCCCCGGAACGAGGTGTCGCGAGGTGGAAACAGCAGAATACGACCAGTCCCATGCCACTCGACCCATCAATGGTTGCTGCAACACTCGCAGCATCTCGGCACAGCACTTCGCCGGGCAAGTCCTCAGAGAAGGAGGAGAGTGTTTCTGTGAGAGCTCGAAGAAAGCATTTTCAAGAGGAACTGTTCCAGACGCCTGGCAGAGGTGGAGGTGGAGGAGGGGGACTGCATAAGATATCGCCGGAAAGGAGTCGGACGAATACTCCTGACCCTGCCGTCGATTCGTCTAATATTGATGACATTTATTCATTAAAGTCAATATTTGAGAAGAAGAGCTCGAATACGTCGAGGCCGGCTATACATGCCCCAAAGCCAGTGCGAGGAATGGGAATGGAGAATGCATCGTTGACAGCAGCCATATTAGCTACACAGCTCTCTCCTCCCACTTGCGCTTCTACACAGAGCTCTAGGAGAGGTAGCCCTGTGCACAAGGCGCCCAATAGGGCCTTCCCTCCAAGAGAGGATGCTGTGGGGAAGCTTGGCCCTCTGGATATAGCGCCAGTGTTATCGCTTCCTCCGCCTTCACGGGGGTCTACAGTATCTAGTGTGTCTAGGGAGAGTGACCGGCCTAGATCCTTAGTAGAGAATGGCAAGGTAGATACACTTTTGGTTGCTGCATTGGCTTCAAGCCCCAAGCTACCAGATAGACTACAGCCCCCGCAACCGCCTCCATCACGAAGAAAGGAGATCAAGAGGGAACCCCAGGTGGCGGTTCGCGAAACTCCTTATGAGTCGGAGGACGTATCTAATACCGACTCTGACTCTGGTTCACGATACGGCACTGCTCGAACATCAATGAGCATCAATGCAAAAGTTGATGCCTCCACCATCTCTCTCCCACAATTGTTCGCCCCCCCGGGACCTCCGCCCCTCCCCCGACGTCCATCAATCTCCCAACTAACGCCCGGCGATGGACTAGCCCCGAAAGCCGCCCAAATGTCACCAAAGACCCACTCAGCCTCCACTTCCCCATCCCGTCGGTCGCCCACACGCCCAAGCCCAATCCCCCGCCATCGGACCGGGGACTCCATTCTAGCAGCCTCCCTTGCCCACTCCAGAGTCGTCTCACCCTCTCCGCGAAAACCGCCCGCACCGCCCGCACCCCGCCGTCGCCGATCACTTCCTCCCCCACCAAAGGGGCTCCGTGAAACAATGCGTAAACCCAGAACACCGCCCAAAGAGCCATCTCCTCACCGCAGAAAACCCCACCTCGTAAAGCACCCTCACAAACACAGCGAAGGAGAAGGCAGACGCTGGAGACACTTCGTCACAGAGGCCGAACGGAAGCGCTACGACGGGCTCTGGGCCGCCAATAAAGGCCTTCTACTGCCCACCTCGCCACCACCGCCTCCACCACCCCGTGGCAGGGCCGCAGCCCGTAACTTCGAGGACGAGCAGCACGAATGGAGCTCTGCTCCCACATACGCGGAGCCATTATCCGATTGCGTCGACTCGCTCATCGTGCGAGACATATGGCGGCGTTCTAGACTGCCCGACCATCAGCTGGCAGAGATATGGGAGCTCGTGGGCCGGGAGGGAAAAGCCAGGTTGAGTCGCGACGAGTTTGTTGTCGGCACTTGGCTGGTGGATCAATGTCTCAAGGGGCGGAAACTGCCCGCGAAGGTGCAAGACGAAGTCTGGGAGAGCGTCAGGAGGTTGGGTGTGAAGAGGAGGGAATGATCGGTTAGGAAAAGTAGAGCTGAAAGCGGAGGGAAAGGGGGATCGTGAGATTTGAAAGTATGATAGTTAGAAAACTTTCAAGTTAAGCATTAATCGGTCCGGGGGGTACTCTCCTTTTTTTTTTAATTTTTACCATACAATAGCTTCGCCTTAATGATTAAATAGATGAATATGGTGGGTAAATCATTCACACATTCAATAACTCAAGCCGCGAGGTTACTATTGCTTCGATAGTGGAATCCACAATAATAATATAATAGTAGCACCATATCGGTATCATACAACAATCCCACAATCGGATGCCGCCAAGGTATAACCCTTAGCGCCAGTCACTACATACACAAAAGTCAAAAATAAATAAAAGCCTCCGAATAAAATGAAAAGAAAAAACCCAAATAAAGTATAAAATAAATAAAACCCCTCATCTTTTTCTACTCCCGAAAAGGTAAAACAAAACAAAACAATTCACCACAAAACAACAATTTTAACTTTAAAGGGGAAAAAATCCGAACCCACATCGTCATACACGACCGTCCATCACACCTCTAACCGAAACGAAACCTCTCATCACCCCTCCATACAGTACACTGTAGAAACGGCTATATATCACAATCAAACATGGAAAGGTAGGAAAGGAAGCAAATATAAAAAAAGGCAGATTATCCACGGACCCCACGATCCATAACCCCCACCTCCCCTCCATGTCTGCCTACCTCGCTCAACCGCACATCACCTCTAACTAACGCAAGTGGAGATAGATAAAATATGAAATACGAAAGCAAGAGGAAAAAAAGAGAAATGACAATCTCGATCCTACAATATAAACGCTCGGAGGGGGAAGGAAGAGAGAGGTAACAAATCAGACTGGGCAGCACGGCCACCAGTCCGGAGATAAGGCCAGTAGAAAAGAGAACACAATGGAAGGAGGAAGTAATAGGTTAGGTCATGTGATGGCTGGTTGGGTTTGTGGGTTGTTGTTGCAGTTGTGACCCCCCGCGCGCAAGGGAAAAGTTTTAGGTAATAAATGACGGTGGGGCACAGACCAAGGAAATTGATTTAGGGGGGGGGTTTTTTCTGGAAAAAAGGAACTTTCGGATCGGCGGTTTTTCCTTGGGAGGGGGGGGTACTGAGATCTTGACGAAGATGGTGATGAAGTCGAAGGTAGTATGGGAAGAAGGTATGATACAAAATATATAAAAAAAGATTGAAAGGAAACGATATTGAATCTGGCAGATCCGTCATACAGACGGAGTCAGATCGGAGCGGCGAGCGGCCAGGAAGGAAGGACGGAAGGTGAGAAGAAAAGAAAAGAAGAAACAAAGCAATCGGCGCTTTCCGCCCGCGTGCGAGTCTTGTATTCCGGTTCGAATATGAGGGAAAAAGTAAAGTCAGCGACCTTACTTACTCATCATAGACACACACCCAAGCCTCCCAGCGACCGGGATCCCCAACAGCTCTGAGTCTGCAGGGTTGACGTGGCGGCAACACAAGCCTCGCCTTCCCAGCAGCGGTGTCAGCCAATTTCCCCCCTCGCCTCATGTTCATTTCCAGCACGATAACCCGGAGAAAGTCTCCATTTTCACGAACTTCCCTCGGCCTTGTCACGGGACTGCTGTTGGAATCGGTAGATGACGGTGAGGAGGATGAACGCTTGTTCTCTGTGAGGTCGGGTCGGTTGCTATGGTACGTTTGCATCTGAATGGCCCCGGTGCATGGCATGTCCGGGGCCGGATTGGTCGGGTTAAGATATCGGCGAAGAGCAGGCGTTGGGGTGTCTAGTGTGGGCGCTGGTCGTTTCTCATCGGTGAATTGGGGGGTTATCGACAAGATGCTGCGGGTAAGGTAGTCATCTGGCTGAATGAGTGGTGTTGATACCGAGATGGACGAGAAGCTTCGAGCAGCCGACTTTAGCACGCGGATGGACGCTGTCAGGTTTGATTTGAAGTTCAAGCGACGGGTTATCCTTTTCAGCGCGTCTTCGGAAAAGAACCCGATTTCCGGCTCGAGGGTTGGCACATTTGAGACATCGTCATCAGAATCCCACATGAGAGGATGGTCGTCTTGGGAGTCCTCTGGCGGTGATGAAAGCCCGCGAAATCGTCGCGACAGTGGTGATGAATAAGCGCTGCCCCATGATAATGTCGATTCGTCATCGTTGTCTAGTGATGGAACGGACTCGCTTGAGCTTGATCTAAGCGACAACTGACTGTCGCTGAGTGATTTCTCGAGCGGGGAGCTCTCATAATGCTCCTCGTCAGGGGGGCCCAAAAGAGCGGATAATACTGATCGTATTGAATCTCGTGATGGGTCTCGTGATAATTCCACCGACTCCAGGGCTAGGTTTTCTTCTTCCTCCTCCTCCTCCTCCTCCTCCTCGAGTGCATCATCAAAAGAGGGTGGAGGATGAGCTGGTGTTGGTGGCTCAACAAAGATATCCAAAGCACTTTTTTGCTCTCGCAGAATTCTTTGTTTCCTAGAACCTGGGGGTGGAATGGCTGTTACAGCTAATAATGCTGCTACTGCTGGTGGAACTCCGGCATGCCGTTGTGTGCCCTGTTTCTCCCTAGTGAGTCCCGAGCCCTTGGTTGGAATAATCATGGGCCTGGAGGAAGCCGAGGGCATGGGCAACAACTTTCTCGAGGAAGCTCTTAACGTATCCATTTTCTCGTAGATAGCAATGTTATTATCGTCGAAGTGATGGCGGAGTGATAGATGGGATTCCGTGAACAAACTTGGCGGTGGTGGGCGAAAGGAGGGCTGTGAGGTTGCGATAGCTGTAGTTGTAGAGGTTGTAGTGGTAGAAGGAGAGGCTGTTCGAGGAAGGTGATCCATCTTCGGAGAAGGGCGGATAGATGGCTTATAGATATCGGAAAGCTGGCGGATGGTACGCTCTGGGTGTCTGGTTGCTGGGGCTGGGATCCTGCTTACTTGTAACCAGCCCTGATAGGGTAGAATTGTGATCGGAGCGAAACAGCAGCTGAGGGTTGCGCGGAAGCAGGTTTGTTGGGGTCTGGGGTTGTTCCCTTCACTCTTGGATTACCCCTTCTCACTCACTGGCCACACACGCCTCCTTCAAGCTTCAACTAGTCTAAGTGTAGAAGTGAAGCTCGTGACCGAATGATCAGTTTCGACCGTGCACATATAGCCCAGGTGTCGAGGTGTCAAGGTCCCACGTTGAGATCAAAAAAAGGTAAGTACGGCACCCCGTCCGAACCCGGTGAGAGATGAGTGACCAGAAATGTTCGCCCTCTATGTTTCTGTCTGAGATGGTTGAAGGTAACAGTGGTCGGAGCGATTCACTGGCATAAGGGAGAAAGGACAGGAGGCAATCGGTCGAAATGAGGAAAGAGGGCAGACACTGTAGGCTTTTTCTATGATAACGGATACCAAGCTGGAAGGATAGTATGTTCGAGATACGGTAGGAGGGAGATGAGTGGTGTGCGAGCTCTCTTTGCTTGATTTGATAACTGACGGAAAGGGTTACGAGTGAGCGGACTCTGAGACACCTCTAAATGGGTAAAATATATCGGACGACAGATAGGCTGACACCTCTAGCTACTGGAAATGGTGTGAGATGAGAGCAGTGTGGATGGCTGGGTATATGGATGTACGGTACTCGAGCACCAGTGCTGGATGATTGACTCGCAGCAGGAAGCAAGCAGGGACGGACGGTGATAGATAAGTAACCGTGCTGGGGGGACAGAGTGTGTGATGATTTGGACAGGATTGTTGGCTAGCTAGCCGGTTTACTTTTGTCTGGCCAGGCTCTTATTTTTATTTTATTTTTCCTTTCCTTTTCCGCAAAAGCAGGGCATTCCGAGGCAAGGAACACACAGCAACCGCAAGAAAGGCCAGGGGTTGAAATGCTCCCCTTCACACAAACCCCGTACAGCTCGTAAATACCCGCACCACGATACTACCATGATACTAACAGATTGAAACCTTTGCAAGACATTTTTGGACACGCCAACTTTGCAATACCTACCATACAGTGCACTGGAAGTGGACAAGAAAAAGAAAGCAGAGCAGTGGAGGGAAAAACAAACATACAGCACATTCAGATTGTGAGGTAAAAGCAAATAAAAGCCGCTCCATCTCTGCTCTCCCTTCCCATACTTGCCCTGTTTGCCTTGCCTGCTTTTTTCTCTCCCAAGAAAGGTATCGGAATACTCAATAAGGTATGATGGAAACCCATTCCACATCTCACCAGTCGTAGGATCAATCACTCCTAGGTTTCGGTATGGCAGAGATAGGGGAACTTAGCCACTGTAGTACTCGAGTACGGTAACCTTGAGATTCCCCGAAGCAGCACACTTCTTTCCCTTTCTTCACCCAGCCAGACTCCCGACCAGAATAGAATAGGATTGATCCCCACGCTAAGGGAAACTTGCCGGTAAACTATGCTCAATTTCTTTCATCATCTCCCATAAGCAGTCAACAAAGCTTGTTGAAATATCAACCGATTGGACCTTTATGCCTCTTTAGGCCCCAACGGGATAGGAGGATTACAGGTAGAGATACTCGAGTGCAATGTGCGAGCAGATGGAAGAAGCACGATTAGTAAATGTCCAAAGGGTAAATCGTCATACGGTACCGGTAATGCCGTGACGTTTGTAAAACGGACTACTATTGCATACATCCAAAGATTAGCCAGAGCCTCTGAGCTCTGGTGGGTATGCAATAATAGTCCGGTTTATAATACAAAGGCCGCGACATTTGGAGCACTTCAAGCCTTCTGTTTACGAGCCAAAGTGACTACAGCAGAGACCCCCTGGTTCGCAAGGTAGCAGTAGTAAGAGAGAGAGAAAAGGTTTAAAAAAAGGATCAACACAGCAACCCAATGACGGTGACAGCAAGCCCGCATCATACGTAGGGTGGGGGGAAGAGGTAGGGAGGCGGAAAAGAAAACAAAACAAGAACAAAAAAAAACATCCCACTGCACACACCAGAGAGGAAAGAGCACGCCGGTTGATCTCTGAACCCACCCAATCAAACCCGATTTATGCACCCTTATCAGTTATCCGCTATCTCGCCGGTCCTTCACGCCTTTTGCAACGTGAGCTTGACCTACTCGAGTAGATTACTCTGGGTCCTTTGTCCAAATTACAGGAATGGGTAATTCCCTTCGAGAAGATTTCCGTGATGGTGGTGTGCTACGGATATTTGGGAACCATGTTGGTGGGTGGAGCAATGTAGCAGGTGTGTATGTCACACAGCGATGGTCCCCAAGAGGCCCGGTCGTTGTCGTTGTCTTGCTGGGCGGTACTGCATCTTGGAGCATCTCACAAGACCCTGAAAATTGACTTTCAACTCTACTACCGGTGCCGGTACCGGTACTCTGCTAGGCCAACTGCTTAGTTCCCCTCTATTTCTGAGATCCACAAGGCCCGGATCAATTTTTCACTGCTGAGAGTCACAAAGCAGCGCCTATTACCAGTATTAGGAATTGAGTAACGACATCAGAGCAGCCTGCCAAAAAGGGTGGAAAGAAAAAATACGGGGAAAATGATTCCTTTCGTGGAACGCTCCTAGTCGGACGGGGGGATGCCGAGGTAGCACTGGCATCCTGAGAGAAAGAGAAAAGGGGGGGGGGGGGGGGCAAAAAAAGGCAGCCAAGGTACGGAACTTCCGTCCCCCTGCGAATTTGCGTGCAAAGACCACCCGAAAAGTGGGATGTTTGTGATGAAGAATGTGTGCGTATATAGAGTACCGGTACCAATGCAAAATACTGTACCTCCCTCCCCTCCTTCCGGATACTTTACTACTATTCTCCCGGGGCAAGTACGCACCATCTACCTCGTAGTATCACCCAATATGAAAGAAGCCTATCAGAGTATCTGTACCGTACCATACAACAAACCGACCGTTTCTGCTCCTCATCCAAAAGCCTCACCAGCGCAGTTTACAATGGCGCCTCTCTCGCCAACCCCCTCTTCCCGCATAGCTACTCGACTGCCTCGCCAGCGTCGAGGCGAGGCGAGGCACCAACCAGACAAGTCCAAAATAGACTAACCCACTTCTCCATACAGCTCAAAGGGAAAAGAAAAAGAAAAGCAATGTCTCGAGAGAATCTGACGACAGCATTGATTTTATTCATTGCGGGGAAGAGGAGCGAAACGAAACAAATCACTTCTATTCGAGCAAGTGGGGGTAGAAGCCAATTAGCTCCACCGAGGTTTCTTTTTCTCTCTTCTGGATAAAAAAGGAAAATGTCTTGGGTCGGTCGCGTTTGAGATGCACGTGGGGTGGAGAATTTCAAAATGGCCCTGCTCTTTTGAAAAAGGAAAGAATGGGGTTTGGGGTCTGTTTGGCCGGTTGGCTATCGCAGGGTAGGGCGGATGTTTTCCGTTTCCCCCGCATTATGTGGGGAGGATCTCAGGCAGGGTGCTTGAAAAAAGGAAGGGCCTTCCACGAACGAGAAGCTGCTGTGAGAATACTTTGACCGGGGGTATTTGTGATACTGGACAGGTGTCAAATTAAATCCCGCTATGGTGTGGCACTAGTATTCGTGCGAGAATGGAAGTGGTCAGACTAGGCATCGAAGGGAGAGGGGATATAATCAATGCGGTAGAGTTTCTTTGCTACAGCGCCGGTAAGTGAGTGAGACCGGAGAAGTGTTTAGTGACTGAGCCGTGGTCTAATGAAGGTCCAGGGAAAAAAGGGATCCCTTTCAAATTCCTTGTTAGTGTGTGGCCTCAGGTACGACTACCATCATGGCGGACTATGTGTCAGGGTACGGCTACTCGAGTACTCGTGCGGACGTCATCCCGGACAAATCTCTCAAGATTGGATAACGTTTGCAGGAGGACGCAGGACAAGTTCTTTTTTCTGCGTTCTTCCTGCCTAAACTCAGGACGCCGTGGCGCCGGCCGTACCAGAGTGCGGCACCATATATGCCTCAATTTCCCAAGGGGATACCCGACAATGAACTCCCACGACGACGGCCAGGAACCCTTGTTGTTTCGGTTATTTCCCGTGACAAGCATAGACAAACGCGTTAATATTACTTTTTACACTTGTGAATCCACTCATCCTTAGCAATTCGGGTTATGAAGAAGTTTTTCATCCAAAAGACGCTGCATATATGTCGCAATTGATGCGTGCACCATAGTTATCTTATCTGCATGGCAAACCTTCTCCTCCCCCTCCCGCTCCCCCTCCCCCGCTTGCTCCTCCTCCTCCTCCTCCTCCTCCCCCCCCTTCCTACTATTGCCGCCGGAGAGCCATACGCTCGAGTATTCACCAGGAACACAGGTTGCGCAGGAACCTGCTCCAGGCGAACAGCCTCAAATCCTACATTATGCACAATGCCCCTCCATTGCCCTACCATAATGCTTTTTTATATATATATCCTTTCACTTTACTTTACTTTTTTTTCCCTGCATAAAGCAAATTTGTAGGATGCAACCAACCAGCAGCCTCAATTCCCAAAACACCTAGATAAACGAAAGACGTAGCCCCACCGGACCTAAATAAAATTATATCAAACTGGCCTTGCCCTTCTCACTCATTCACAGAGCGCTACAGCTGCTCCTGCCGCTGTTGTTGCACACCGCAACATCCATTTCCGTAAACCCCAGGATTCTTTTTCCTTTTCCCTCCTTTCTTTACTTTTCACATCATCATCATCATGGTTCCTGTGAAGGAGCCCCATATTCTACAGCCTTACGAAGACCCGCCTTCACGGATCAGCATCAGCTGATACCCAGCCCATCCCTTGGGAATAACACAAACCAGGGCAGGGCACGTTACGCTACATCAACAATGTCTGGCGCAATGGAGATTATTTATTATATATCTCGCCAAACCCGGGAGCACCGCTGTGGTACCGTAGCACTCGACGTTGAGGAGGAGGGAAAAAAAGAAAAGAGGTGAATTGTGTCATCGCGGACCATACGTCCGGTCCGGGTTCCCCCTCCACCGCCAGCCCAGACGTGTTTCCAACCAACCGAGCCGACGAGCAGCGCAGCAAACCGTTTCTATATTGCGGGGTGAAGAGGGGGGGGGGGGGGTGTGATGCGTGTTCACCTACTTGGCTTGTCTCGAAAGATTATTGTTACATCTCCCGACGGCGGCGAGAGCGGCGGTGGGGGAATTTGAAATTCGCGCATTTGGAGAACGTTGATATGGGCGATTGAGAATACTTTTGGATTATATAACTTACTTATGGTAAGTAATTTTTGTCCACCTACGGTGTTATAGATAGCGCATCTTTGCCCGATTAGACGGCGAGTGAGGATGTGTGATGGCCTGAGAGGAGATAAGATGGCTGCGGGGTTGGAACGAGATGAGTAAGGGGTTTTGGAGTGATGTGCTAATGTTTCCACTTGTTAGGGTTCGTGGTTACAATGGGTTTCGCTGTTGGGATGCACAATCCTAGCATCGACGACTGGATTTTGAGCGCCTGTTAGAGCATCATACCTGCCAATACGGTGCTAGGACGCAGCACGACGACAAACGACTGGGAGAAGTTATACAGCGAATTTGTGAAGAGCTCCGGCCACTTCATCAGGCTATAACACAGGGTGATACCGGCATCACAGTATTCATTTGGCAATATCACAAGAGCCTAACTCCCGCCAACGGAAAAATTGGACAAGGGGGGAACCGGAAAAGGTTTCTCCCAGCTTCTAGTTCGCAAAAAAAGAAAGAAAAAAAGAAAAAAGACCAGAGCCACTCAAGATTTACATAGAAACAAGGAGAAGAGAAAGAAAAAAACTAGAAAAAACTAACACTCTTCACTCACTCACCCACTCCTACGTCAGCATATGTGGCAAAGCAGTCGCTTCGCCTCCCCGCGGGTAATAAGCGCCCTATCAGCATTCACCCCGTCAACAATTTCTCCAATACTTATGGTGGTCTCACGAAGAAAAATTTTCAACAAAGATGGAAATGATTGGACTGGCAGAAACCACCACTGCCGCATTCACCCTTCGAGAACCCACCGCCGCATGCATGCAATTACCACATCTGTACTTCATACCCGCAACAATCCCAGCAAAGCAGGGAAATCTAATCTGCATAACGCCGTACTACCGGGAAGCAATAAAAAAACAAATCTAGATATCACATCTAAAAGCTTGAAACTCGCACCCCCTCCCCTGACCTGATCATAAATCATACCTCATCACTCCTCGTCCTCCTCTCCGTGTTAGAGCTCTACTGCGCGGATTTATCCGTGAGTAGAGGTCACCCGTTGTGCCCACAAGTAAGAAAAATCTAGAGTAGTCTGTGTTCCCAGGAACCAATCCCCTGTCAGGATAGGGCGGGACAGGGGGGGGGGGGGGGGGGTTGGTTGGGATTTGGTATCTCTCATCTCAAATTGGCATTAAACCATACCGCGATATGAATAGATAGATAGATGTGTGGATCTGCGCTGTCAGGTGGGACAGAGAGGCAAGCAGGCGGTCAGGCAGGTACGGGTATGCTGGGCAGGGTGAGACATCACTCGCAGAGGGACCAGGAGGAGTTAGGGGGTGGTGAAGTGTAAACAAAAGGGCTGTTTTGTCGGTTCGCGATGTGAGATATGATAACCCTGACTGTGGGCGTGAAGCTGGGGGAGCTGTGACCTGAAGGTCCTGGACCACGGGCGTGGTACGACGCCGGCAGGCCAGTACGGTGCCTAGGGGCGGATAGCTATGCGAGCTAACCTATGGCACTGGCTTGGATAAATCATAGAGGGATGAATGAGTAAGCTTGCATACACCAATATCATACATATATAACATATGATACTCTGCATACCCGTATTATATGTACCGTGCAAGCATATGAACTCTAAGATAACGGTGCCCTACCGTTCACGCATTCAGAATTCAACCCATATAGCACAGTGCAGCCATCCACCCGTCCACTCACATCCACAAACTCTCACTCAGTGACACTAACTAACTAACTAACTCACTCACTCACCCACTCACCTCTCTCCTCCTGCGCAGGTATAACCCACCTGACCTCACCTGGACAAACCTACTGGTCGAGCACACAAGCAAGCAAGCAAGCATCCGCATACCCGCTTTCCCAAAAACCCCATCCCAATCAATCAATCAACACTCATCCATCCATCCATCCGGCCAGCCGGTCAAGCACAAAATACCACACCCCACCACACCCAACCCCCCATCACCAATCCACGTCTAATTCCTGCAAACAAAAGAACAAGAAACGTACGGCACCGTAAAAAAACAAAAACAAGATAAGATGCCCCACAAATAAACGACAACGCAGCCCTCGTTCTAGGCCACCGCCCACCCACACACGCCTGCCTGTCTGCCTGCGTGCTTGCATGCACGTATGATACTACGGTAGTCCGGTTACTCACGGCCAGTCTCCCCTCCCGGTCACGACGGATATAATAATAATAATGTAGCATTACAATGAAGTAATTTGTATGTATGTATGTATGTATGTATGATATTATCACAACGAAATGGGTAAGTCAAGCCAGCTAATATAATATATATGATAATATCTGCAATACGGGTGGGTATACTGCTGTATCATAACTGGTTATGCAGGGACTCGAGTAGGTAGGTAGGTACGAGCTGCAAGGTGCCTTGCCCGGCAACGTTTGAGGATGATACCGACACAACCACCACCACTAGGAACCATAATGTGGCCATGTGGAAGGGGTTTTTTTCAAGTGCCGGGTTTTTGTATAGTATTATCATAGTCTTATGGTTGTGGGTTTTTGTGAGTTGGTCGGGGAGGATCGGGGAGGGAGGGAGGGAGGGAGATAAGGTCGGGGTGTTGCGGATCTTATCTGATCTGATATGAGGTTCTTGAGGGAAGGAAGGAAGGAAGAAAGGGAATTCTTGGGGTGCCGGTAGGCTCTTTGCTTTTGTCACGGGAGATATGGATAGAAGTCTTTTGTTTGTATGATGGGTATATTGTGGGTGGGGAAGGTAAGGCAGTAGGTGGGTGAACTTGGGCCTTGGGGCATCTATCAAAATTTAATGGTATCATGTTATGATATTATCATACGCATAACAAGTGCCGGGTGGATGTCGGGGTTCGAGTTCCAGGCAGGAGGCAGTTGAAAAGTGTAGACTATGATACTTCGTATTAATTCTGTTCGGTTTGTTATTCTAACGCCAGCCCAACCAACCATCATTCCTGCATGGATGCCGTTGCCCCTTGGGCAGTCTAAAAGAACTAGAATTTGTTACCGGCTGGAAGTGGATCTAGGCAGCCGCGGACTCTACTTGATCAGGAATAGAACGGTTTCTGTCGTTTTTGTGCCCAGATGACTCAGCGATTTGTAGCTAGCTTAAATATTCCCTCCAACCAAACAGTTCCAGAATAGCGGGTGGCCTTGGCGCGCTGGTAATGAATTCTACTTACGAATAAGCCCTTTATGGGCTTAATTAAAGAATTTGCTGAGGAGATAAGAGAAGAGGAGAAATCGGCTGAGGAAATTGAGGTGGAGTATTAGTCAGCATTGGATTGGTACTATCATACTGATGCAGGCAGAGCTTGGATGGGGTGGTATAAGCCTGGAAGCCACTTGCAGTAAAAGATTGTGATCCAATCCTTCCGCAATACTAGTATTTCTTTACTAGTTGATGACTCCCATGACCAGGAACTGAATATTAAAGGCTTTGTATTCGGAGAGTTCACAGTTGGTGATTTGGCACATTCAGCGGATTAGATTGGTTATGGTCTCAGAAACTGAGAAATCTGAACTTCTGCTAGCTGATACTGACAATAATAGTATTGAATTTGATCTATTAGATCAATAGTTGCTATCCGTCGGTCTTTCAATCTACGATTTTTTATATGTTTATCTTTTTTCCGTTTCGTTCTCTTCCTTTATAGCGTATAGTGTGATGGCAACATATCACGTATCCCTCCTAGCAACAGTTCCTAGATACACAGAAGTTACTGTATATCCGATTCCAAGGTCTGAGAGAAGGGTGATATCCCACCATAACGTCAACAATCACCACCACTATCACCACAAACAAACCTTACCATACCGACACTCCCCGCAATAATCCAATCCCAAAACTTGGATATCCACACGCATCCATAATAGCACTCGAGTACCGTAGACCATTCGCCTCCAAAGATCCAAGTTCTCCGCAGATGCAAACCCTGCTAATAATCCTTCCACCCACCCATTCATGCTACCTACCGACCGCACTTCACCCACTCACTACGCTCGATTCAGCAAAGAGGGAACAAATCACATCTCAATTTAGATCCGCTCAGAATACCAGAGGGGGCGCCAGCCACAGTGCCCATAATAACTCACAGCAACAGCATATTACTACTGCAAAGGTGGATATACCGGTATCTCCGAGCGTGCCAGAACTGCCCAGCGATAACGACGCCGGCGGCTGCCGTTCCTTACGTCGTCGCGTGTTTTATCGCCATCCCAGCTCAAAAATAATGTGACTGCAGATCTCGAGCAGGGAAAGTAAGCCAGTTTTCCCAGATTCTGCTTGAACCCGGGTGGCAAAGAAGAAGAGGGCGTTCAAATCAAGCGCTGGTTCAAAAATTGTTGTCGGTTATTGGCGGGAAGAATCTGTTTGTTTGTTTCCATCGCACGTGGGGTGCATCGTGAGGCCTCGAGCGCGATGAGTACGAGTAAGCAGCGGAATAAGCGGCCCGTGCACCTTATTTACTCATTCATTAAATCCATGATCGGGGATCGCCCTTCGATCCCCCCCCCCGATCGGAGGCGGAACCCCGAGAAAGAACAATGTTACCGTATCCGGAAGGAGTTGAGCTGAGCTGAACTGGATCTCGTTAACTGGTCATTTTTTTGTCTCGTTAACCTCCTCTGCTAAGCCTATTGCGGCTTAGACTGCGATTTCAGCTGGGATCTCCCGATGGTGGATTTAGTCTGACTAGTAAATATGATGACTAGGTAGGTAATCTAAAATTTCCTCCTCTGGAAAAAAAAGGCGGGAAAGACAAACCTGTTCTTGCCTTGCAAGACGAATAAAAAATAAAATAAAATAAAATTCAAAAAAAGAAAGTCATCCGTCCGACCTTGCTGACTGGGAGTGGCGATTTTTCAGGCTTTCGGGGTCCGCCTATTCGGGGGCTTACGATTTGGGGACAGGGGGCGGGTTTTCGCTCCGGGGTTTGGCTCCTTTAGTCTATTTAAATCCATTGCTATGGGAAAGCATGATGCATCCTAACCGCGCGAAGCACTTTATGCAATTCTTCTCCCCCCCAGAGATCGTATGGAAAGGGCTGCGTTAGTCTACCGCTTTGGCATCCTGTGTCGTATCATAGGGGAGGGCTACCGCCAATCGAGGTTGTTTAGTGTGTATACCGGTACTCGAGTACGGGGGCCAAAACACATCAAAATTGCAAGGCTTTCGGGCTGTCATTATCCAACCACCATAGGTGGAAACAGAAAAATTCCAAAAGCAATTTGCTATTGGCACCCAGACAAATAAGTGTTTAGGATTTTTTCCTTCGATTCTTCTATCATACTCAAGTAGAGCAGCAGTAAGGAGTGGAATGCCCTTTCCCACATGGGACCTGCCAAGACCTGGGTTTTTGTATGGGGGAGATACATCGCAACCCACCCTACACGGTTCGTCTGCACACTGCTCTGTACAAACGATGGACAAAACTTCAGATATGCTATATTTTTTGAAGAAATTTCCAAAGGCAAGTTTCAAGATATCTGTGGAAGGCTCAAAAGCCTGCAATTTTAGTGTGTTTTAGCCTCTAGATACTTGCTAAACGAGCTTGATTGCCGTATCATACATAATACTCTAGGTAAACAGTCTAGAGCTTTGATTAAGCTCCCCCCACTAGCTGCACATCCCCACAAACAAGATCCAGAGACCTACCGTAGGGCGGCCACCTTGTGGTCGGCCCGGTCAATCCTCGGTAGCCCATTCTGGCAACTCCGTCTCATACCCCCACTGCCCATCCTCACACTCATACCTCTTCGCATGCAGGTAGATACCCAATTCATGCCGTCCTGGGTCGGAGAACAGTTGAGTACCACAAACTTCGCATCGCTCCCCCGTCAGTTTTTCCGCCTTGCGGCCTTCGTAGTCCTCTCTTTATCCATCAACCCATTAGCATACGAAGAGGGAAAAAGGCACAGGGTGGGACAGAAGGGAGAAGTAGTACATTATTTCGTCATATCTAATCTCCTCCTCCCTACCGACTTTATTCAGTCTCGCGATGATCTCCTCGTCCACACCTTCGCCGCCCTTTCCGAGGGCTGCCCCCCAGACGTTGCGGTTGCAGTATATCTGCATGCTTATCAGTCGCATTTCTCCAAAGAATCTGACCAAAATGGTGGGGGAGGGGGGCAGACTGGATCATTGGTTATCGGGTGTCCCAAAAACTGCAAATGGACTCTTATCTGGTGCGTCCTGCCAGTGAACGGATGACACTCCACAATGCTATAATTCTTCTCTGGGTTATACCTTATCCTCCTGAACAGCGTCTTTGCAGCCTTCCCACTTGCACGGACCCGGTTTAAGCCTAACTTTGGGGATATCGAAAGGATAGGCTGGTCGCAGGTTACCTCCTCGGAAGGGAATTCGCCCTTGACACGGGCGACGTACTGTTTCCTTATGGTGCGGGTCTGTAGCTGCCCCATAAAGTCGTTTGCCGCTTCTGGGGTTTTAGCCATGAACATTAGGCCGCTAGTTAGCCTGTCCAGGCGGTTGCATGCTTTTTTTATTAAAAAAATAATGCTTATCGTCAGGACTCTGACTAAAGGAGGGGGGATGGGGAAGGGGGGCATACGAAGCGGAGCACGACCGTCACAGTCATGCTTCATTATCTCGATTACCGTGTTAAAATTATACCTCCCAGCAGGATGAACCGGCACTCCCGCAGGTTTATTAATAACGATTAATCGGTCGTCCTCATACACTATTTCAATCGGCTTCGCCGTCACAGGGGGCTCGTGTCTGTGGAGTGTATGCACAAGCATATCCCCGTTCTCGAGCTTTGAGTCCAGACTCGCAATGATGGTCTGTAGAGGGGCCAATTGGGCTCCACCCTTGCTCCTCCTCCCTCCACCCTTAAGCTTCCGAAGAATGCTTATGGAGCCCTTTTCAATCGCTGATCTCTAAGCCCAAGTTAATCAACTAGCCCATCAGTCAATGCTCAAAGTGATATTGAGGGAATCGAGGAGGAGGAGGAGGAGGAGGAGGAGGGAAGAACAAACATAATACTCCAGCGGCCGATCTCTAAACTCCGTTGAAAACACCTCCAACACCGCTTTCCCCCTCCACCGCTCCTTGCAATAAGTATTATACGAAAATTGATATGGCGGCACCCTTCTCAACCCGTCCTCGAAGGAATACTGAGGCACCGGCGGCGGATTTACAACCTTTGATATTTTGGATATATCCCCTTTCTGCCCATCAACCGATATCGATAGTTTCCCTCCCGTCGACTGTCCTTCCCTCACCTCCGAAGGTGGTGAATTTGAGGTCGAGGACGGCTCTAGTCCTCCCTCCTCCTTTGAACCTAATATGGTTGGAGATAAATCCGTGGATAATTTAGAGAGTGCGGTATCCATGACACACTTTCTCTGGGATAGTCGGACGAGTTCACAAAGTGTTATGAGGAGGTTGACTTTTGTATGCATACAAGTGAGGATGCTTCTTGCTCTTGTTTTTTTTTTGTGCTCTACAAGTACGATATGACACGATACAAATGCGTTGCCGTAGTGGGGCAAGAGCCGTCCCAGGGTTAAGCTAGCGGGAATTACCCGGCCTCGCTTAAGTTGATACATATCCTGGTAATAAGCTTCAGGACCTGTTTGGTAGAAAGGTGACCGTCCAGTTTGACGACCGTTTCTGCTGTGAAAATGGGCCTTCTCTCTATTTTGAAACGGAAGGGAAAGGATAATTTGTACGGCGGAACGGAACGGAACCGTTATACTCAAACAGGGCCTTGTCTTGATGAGCTCACTCTCTCCTAATCTCTGCGCAGATTTCGCGGCTTTCTAGCGTGGTTAATGGCATAGGTTAACCTCAGATCTTTACCAAAGGCAGTACGGCCATGGAGCTCTCGCCGAGACCTGACCAGTAGAAAACATCTCTGCAGTCGCGACAACTTGAAGTATTCCTAATCTCGGAATATTCTAGGGAACTAAAAAGCGACAACTACAGGCGAAGGGACTAGCCTCGGCTTGAACGGGGCAAGGTTGCGACCGGTATTTTCCGTATTTGTAACTCGAAGTATTTAGCTAGTTCTCTCCATTTCATTTCACTAAACACCAACATCAACAACCCCTAAGTTCCCCAACCAACCAGCCACCGGACGAACGCGCTTAACAACATTCCCGCAAACCGGCCAGGCAGAAAAGAAGGAGGAGGAGGAAAAAAAAAGAAGAATGTCATCAGTCAAATCACGAAAGAGGAGTGATTACCGTTACTTCCTCACCTACCGAACGCGATGGAGTGACAACGACATCTATAACCATTTGAACAACGTCGTTTACAACATCCTGTAAGAAACCCCCCCCCCCCCCCCCCCCCCAACCTGTTGCAGGCAGGGCAAACAAAACAAGGTGAAATGCTAATAGAAAGGTGGGTGGGTTGGGGGGGGACTGCAGCATTGACTCGGTGGCCAATTCATACCTGATAACTCACTGCGGCATGAATCCATCGAGCAGTCCCTCCATTGGCCTGATGGTGTCCTCGAGCTGCACGTTCGTGTCGTCGTGCGCCTTCCCGGCTGTGCTGGAGTTGGGGCTGCGGGTGAACAAGCTGGGCACTTCGAGTGTTACTTACGAAGTCGGTATATTCGAGGAAGGGGTTGAAGGGGTCAAGGCCGTGGGCGGGTTCACGCATGTGTTTTGCGATAGCGTTCATCGAAGGCCTGTGAAGTTGCTTGGAGCTTATAGGGAGGGCTTAGAGAAGTTGCTCGTTGGGCCCAGCGAAGAGGAGAAAGTGGAGGAGGAGGAGGCTGTGATGTATAGGAGTGCAAAGTTGTGATTGGGGGCGGGATCCGCAAGAGCTGTAGGAATTGTTTAGGGGCGGGGGCTGCGGTACGAGAGGTGTGCTACCGTATTGGAGGGGAGCAGGTGATCATGTTGGGTGATTTGTGTGTATGCTGAGCCATTCTCGTGTTTGTATTTGCAGTCTACTAAGCGCAACATTTCGACTGTACTTATGATTTATATCTACTGCCAACGATTACCCAAACACTGCCTACTATCAACAAAAGGAACCTCGGCAAAGAGCATTTACGCCTGAAAATGTGATCGAGGAAACAAACAAATGAGAAAACGCCACTTTTGAGGACAAGTACATAATTATCTATGAGAAAAGAGGCAATGAAATGGCTATAGCCCTTTATAAGTTTTGTGATGTGACGTGCGCCCCCATTGGAAAAGAATAAACGCCGTAGTTAGACAAAGGATTAAAAATAAAAAAGGTACAGCGAGTTAAAAATTTACAGCGAACCGAAAACCTTTTTCCCTAGCAGTAACCTGCTCTTTTTTTTTATACTGCAGGAGCAGGTTAGCCACTGCGCTTGTGTTAAACTTGGGGGGGGAGGATATTCACCTCTCCTCAGACTCATCAGCAATCCCATTTTGTGTCCTTGCAACCACGCCCAGGTTAGAGAGATGACGGCCTAAAGTATTGTGGAAAATTCCGTGACCCTATAGAGCATCAGTATTTAGAGCCACGGATACAAGAACCAGATGTCCTTACTCTCTCGCCTGCCCCCTGTTCCGGTGGGTCTAATGGTGAAGGTGGGAAGCTCATGTTAGTGTTGGATGATGGTGAAGATGGTGATGTCATGGGCCGCATTACAGAGGGCGGTTTCAAGTGATACCCAGTGCTTGGTCTAGAAATCGGCATTGAGGTGTGAGTCGACGAAGCATATTCTGGCGGAGTATCGAACCCGGGATGATCGCTGTCGACGGTAACAAAACTTGGGTTGGTGCCAAGGGAACCGTTATTGGCCATCATCCTGAGAAGGTTAGGCTGGGTCTTGCTGGGGCGGTGATGGGTGAGCTTGTTCTGTAAGATCGCGCCGGTGTGGGATATAAGAGCACGAATTATATCTTTCTTCAACCTTATTGCCAGATCTAGATTCGACCATGTCTTATTGCGATACTCCAACATTGGCATGCGGAACACGAACTCGTGAACATCCTCGAAATTGCTGTCACCGCGCCCCTAAGGAAATGACATGAGCCCTAACACTTTATGCCAGTGACTCGACATGATACATACCTTATAGCTCAAGCAAAGTACCACACTCGGGATCTTGATATATGCCAAAGTCATAAAGTTAGAAGCTCTAGACATCATTTGCGAGAGCTCATCTGACCTCCCCCCGTTTCTATCGCCGTGGTTACTGGACCTATTGAAAACCCGCAGCCCCCTGTTTTTTTCGAGACCAATGAGAGTTGGCGCGGGGCCTTCTGTGGATTTCCTCGATTTCGCAGATAGGGATTCGACAGATGACTTGTGAGTCGGAGTGAGAGAAGGCATGAACGTTCCTCTAAACCCGGCATTTGAAGCTTTGAAGCTATCTGATCTCGGCTTTGAAGTCGAGGATGAAGAGCCGGGCCTGTGGTCGGCAGTAAGAGATAAGGTAGGCCTGAGCCTAATCTCTACCGGTGACATATCACTTTTAGTTGAAGAACTGTCGTCCGTATGGAGGCCGTCATGGTCCTCGTCGGATTCGTCTGTACCCGACCCGTCGGGAATCGGCTTCATTGAATGTACCAAAAACGGCGAAAACCCTCCATTCTCGAATGCCTGCGTGCCAACTCCCGGGAAGATGTATTCGAAAATTCTATCTCCTATCTCACGCTCGAGTTGGATCTTCAAGGGGAAAAGGTTGACTTCGAAATGGTCCATAACTGGTATTCCGGCGATAGCTTCAAGCATGTGCCAATAGACGCGGAGAATTTTCGTCTGCCGAACGTCGGCAACTGTCCGCGACTGATCAAAGAAGGGCGCGATCATCTCCGGGTAGACCGCATCGGGCAACAGGTTATACCCTTCCATCATCTCAACCTCAACAGTATTAAAGTTTGACCCATCTGCGTTATCCATGCGCTTGTACCCAGCATTCATCAATCGTATTTCCATGAGTGGATCTGCCTTATCGCGCAGCATGTGCCACACTATTTCCGAGGCGGTTAGGTACCACCTCAAGACACCACTTGCCTGCGATGTCCTATCCTCATGTTTTCGTTGGGCTGTAGTAATTGCCTTCATCATGAAGAAAAGTTCTTCCTCGCAGCTCGCCAAGTCCTCATCAACTGCAACACGGCCTCGCCAGCCCTCGATATCGAGATTTTGTGAGTTGATCTGGAAATAGGTCTTAATTTCTTCCAATTGATGGATGCGACTTTGCAGACGCCCGACCATTTCCGGCGCTCCCGTTAAATCACTGAAATCGGAAGCGAGCATAATCTTCTCCAATTTCTCATTCCGCAGTTTTTCAAGTGGCTCCGCGTATAACAGCAGGTCCAGAACAATGATATACATCCCAAAATACTGCGAGGAATCGCACGATGCCTCAACCTTCGGGAAGTGGACCCCCACGTGGTCTATGCGACGTTCAACATCTAGAGGTCCACCTTTAGCGGAGAAGGTTTTCTCCCCACCACTGACTTGATCACTATATTTTAAACGAAGCGAATTGTATTTGTCATATCTCAGGGTAGCTGAAGTCCTTTCAACCACACGGGAAAACCCGACAGGGAAATTCTGGAAGTCGAACATGCTCTCAAGCGGGACCCACGGGGGCCATGAAGAGCCACTGGGGGTACCATATCTATTGGCGGAATGCAGTGACATGGATTGGGGTGCAAAGTCTTGACGATGGGACACAAAGAATTGTGTATTTTCCAGATTGAGCGCAAACCGACGCTGCACCAGACCGCTAACCTCATCACCAACCCGATCACGGTCCATGATTGATACAACTTTTAGCTGCATACCTTGTGCGGCAACAAGAACTGCGGCGCCTTTGTTCTTCTCGCTTTGCATCTGAATTTGAGGGGCAATAAGCCGGATATGATAGCTATTCAACGGTAGATAATCATCAGCAACATCCCCTGTAAGGTCGCCTGTCCAGGTCGGTGTGTCATTCTCTTGTGGATCGTTTGGCTTTTCATCGGCAACAACATATTTGTTATCGTCATCAAGGAGCTGCTGGATCCGACTCTCAAGAGTCATACTATCGGTGTCACCGCCGGGGGTAGAGCTAGGGCTAGAAGGTGTATATTCGCCCGTGGTTGATGCATTATTCCGACCAGACTGTTTCTGTTCCTGTACTATATCAAGGATGAACTTGACGGCTCGGCGAGACATATAATATACGAAACCGCGTCGCTGGCCGACCTGATGGATATACTTCAAGATGACGTTCCGAAGTGAATTATTCCACTTGGCCTGCATGTTATGTACTATGAACCGATTATCAAAGTCGCTCACATAATCAAAAGGTGAAGAATCCACCCCAATAAGCTCAGAATCGGCATCTGATCCGTGGCGTTCATGGCCCGGGTTTTTGTTCACAGAAGCCCTATCGCCGCCATCGAGTTTACTAGACATTCTCCGCAGCATCCTCTGGAGGAAATCAAGCTTGTTGAAGAGGATCGAGCTTTGTTCGATGAGTTCGGAGGACTGTATAAAGTCTTAGTACTAAACAAATCAGTTTCACTGTACGGAATATTACCTGTGCTTTTAGTTCCAGATCTTCAGGGCTGAATTTGATATACTGAGCCAGATTATCCAGAGCCTCCTTGTTCTTGTTCATCTGTTCATTAACCTTTTCAAGCCGAGCTTGAACAAGCCCGCATTGTATTTCTCGGGGATCTATCCGGTTAGATGAACGTCTCAAATAGGGTTATATCATCGCCTACCATTATTCTCGGACATGAGACAGTCATGAGTTGGCTCATCACCAAAAGGGCTGCACGGATTCGGTGTGCAACAGTTCGGGTCGGTGTGGTCTGTCTGTCGGAAGTATGTGAATCTCGGGGTGAAAGCAAGAGGCATGATCTTGGTCTTTGGTGTTTTGTTGTTCGGCAGTACCCAATCCAGTTCAATGAAGTCATCCATATCAATCCAAGAATAATCGCCGTCAGGAATGGTGAATTGCGACATATCACCTGAATGCCTGGTTTCCGTTAAGCCTGATAGTGGGCTTTCTGCCGCTTGTTTCATTAGTTCATCCGGTGTTGCGCCGGCAATGAATGCCGAAACAGCCCTGATATCGGCAGAGTGGAAGTCTAACTCGGCTTGGTTGATCCTCATCGCAGTACTCTGTTGGTTAGGTAGTGTCTCCTCACGCCTCTGGTGGATGTCAACCATGAGACTATCTAACTTAGCTTTGAGGCCAGTTGCAACGACCACATCTTTCCCGACCTCATCCTTGTCATTGTGCTTGTACATATGGCTTATAAAGAGTGGCGATATGCAAAGCTTATATTTGATAGTCGCAAGGTGCCGGCCAAACTTCTTATTGGATTTCTCGGGGCCGGGCCATAACGGACCTTGGCGGATGGGTAGTGACATGACACCAGAGAACAGACCCCACCATGAGAAGAAGTGTGTGAAGAACCTAGGCGTAAGGTGAATTGTGTTGTAGCTTGTAGACGGCTTTGTATTCGCTGGGGACCAGTCCCTGTCGATTGGAGATAGGATAGCCAAGGAAAGATGCAGATGATGACTCCTGAAACCCCGAAACGCATCATAGACCCGCCCCGGAGGAGCCTTCGCATAGGTGGGGGCTTTAAGGGTCACTTCATAATGAGGTTTAAATTCAAAGGATCGCGTTTTTCCTTTGCAAGCGCCCAGCTGATCCTCAGTGATCTCTTGTTCAAACATAAGTCCAACCAACCACCTTACTCGCCCCGAAAGTTTCATGATAACCTTTTTGAAGAGTGCTGCGCTCTCATAACTGCTAGAGCTTAGAGCGCTCTTGTTTTCAGCTGGCGTAGCACTGTCGAACTCATCTCTGGCATTACGGGCAAAGTCTGGAATTGCCAAAAGGAATTCCTCGCTGTCAACCACCATGAATTTCCGGGGATCTTCATCCCTACCGATCTCCCAATTCACATCCCCTCTCCAACATAGAACAAATCCTGCGCCAATTCCAGTGATCTGGTAAGGATCCCGGGAGCCTTGAACCGTAAGCATGATCCCAAAATAAAATGACATGATATGGGCTCCGTGAATAGTTACCTTTGAGCGTTAAATGAACATCCCCGTCCCCTTTCCATTTCAAACTTATCTGTGAATGTAAGACAAGGCGTATTTTATCCCAAAACCCAGTTCTCTCTGAGGGGTCAGAGTGAGGCTTTGTGAAAGTCTCGAACACCATCATCATATCCTGAATTGCTGGCTGATAGGATGTGCACCAAGTGACCCTTGTCGCAAAGGAAGTACTGATAGCTACCACAACTTCTGAATACGACTTCACAGGAGAAACGGTCCGCCGTACATCAACAGCAAAGCCACCCTTCGAAGGGCCTGGACCACTGGTGGGTGGAACAATATTCACCCTCACATGTCTCATAGACTCCGGGCCTCGGAGCTCCTCAGCTAAAACAAAGTCGGCTTTTAATGACCACGCAGGCGACCTGTTGGCTTGGGAAGGCCTCATCCGCGGTACGTGGATAAGGGGTAAAGGATAGTCTCGCAGGAGAATCCGACCCTCGCTAAAGCCTACCTTAATGCTTACTGGCACAAGAAGTGCGAACTCCGTATCTTCTGGAAGACCCTTGCCGACTCGGTGCATGAATTTGGGGAGCTGATCAAGAGGAAATGAGGGCTTATCAACGACAACCTCAACATCGTTAAAGTAGCCCGCCATGAGTGCAGGGCGCATTGGCAAACCGAGGATATTCTCTGTGTCTTCGCCGTCATATGGAACGTCATCGTGGCCCCAGAATTGCTCCCTGGATTCCCTCATTCGATTGCTGTGATATTCATGCGCCCATCTCATACGCTTGATCCAGGCAGCCGAGTTATGTTCCTGAAGACGCTCCCAGGCCTCCGCTACGGAGACAGATGCATCATCAGAAGGTCCAGCAGCGCTTTCCGGGTCATATCGCATGTTTTTTGGTCTACGGTGAACTGACTTGGGCCTCGTCTCCGGTGATTCGGCGCGAGCATGATGTGAACTACCGCCCCATGTCTTAGTCCTCCCCCTGAACTTCGATGTAGATGCTTGAGGTGGATTCTCGGGCTTCAATCCAGTCCGCGTGGTCTCTGATGACTTCCTTTTCTCGTTCTCACTCATCTTCTTGACCTTTGCGTCGAACGCAGCCTCACGGGCGAGTCGCTTCTTTTGCTCAGAAAGGCCCAGGCGATAAATTAAACCCAATTGAGTCTCAAATGGGTCATCCTCGAGTTCAAGTAGCAAAGCTTTGGTACTCAGAGATAACCTCGGCACTTTCTTTGCCGATTCCGCCTTTTTTTCCAGAATGTATTCGTTAGTCCCAGTCCTGAATCGATGGTGCATCTGTTGACAGGCTTTTGCAGTATTAACCACATTGTCGGTCACCTTGTATAGGACCAACTGGTGGGGGATGGCTAATCGGACAGCATCGGCGGACATATCAATGGACTTCTCTTCTAGAAACTGGTCACCGTATTTACGCCTCGCCTCCCTCAGATCGACACGGAATTGCCTGATACTGATCATTCGAGCCCAGCAATTTCTCACTTTCGGTGATCCGGCATAAAGCCGAACACTTTTCGCTTTTAGGAATGGGAATCCCCATCTATGCCGCCCAGTATCCAGTCCAAATACTTCCAGCATCATAGGTGGGTCATCCGGCATGCTTGATTTGATGCGCACATGCTGTACCTTGAAGTCCATACTTACGTATTCGCTGAAATCGGAGATTGGGCTTTCCATAAGATCCATGTCACCCACCATCCCAGGATGGAGCGTATCCGCTGGCTTCATCTGGGAATATCCTGCCTCAACCCCGACTGATGCCCCTCCGAATGCCTCCATGAGTACTTTAGTAGCAACAATAATTGTATAATGTCGGTAGAGTGAGTAGTTGAGAGAGAGTAATTTAGAATGGGAGCTGACATGCAACACAGGACCTTCTGCGTCGCCAGAGGTAGCAAATGCAATGTCAAAGTGCGGTACGTTCAAAAACGGTTCCTGCTCCCAAGAGTCTGGTGAGTCAACCATGTAGCCTTCTAGGCCTCTTATATGGAAACTGAGTTTCCTGCCATCCGTCGGATTCTTTGACCCAGCAGGTGGCAGTTTCGAACCTCTAGTATCATCGGCAGAAAGAGTCCTCGAAGCGGCCCGTCGCCTAGGCGACGGCTTAGATCGTGACTCGCTCTTGCGAGCTCTGTATTCTATTGTCCAGGAATCCAGTTGTAGTGCCACCCCCCTAGTTAATTCGGATATTTCCTCATCTGCTCCCGCAACCTCCACACTAAAATCAATTCCTTCCATCTTGAATTGGTCAATCCATAGTGGTATCCGGCGAAGAAAATTTGGATCACCATTCGTCTCGGGTCTGCTCAATTTATCTGATTTCACATTGCGATGAAATTGGCCAACCATCTGCTTGATCCCTTGAACAATCTCGGGTCGGACGAGGCGAAGGGAGAAAGTTTCAAGATGTGCGTGAGCAGTTACCTCAACCTCCGGGGAGGCGTTAACGTGGAATCTGACATCAAAAGCATCAGTTTGAAGTAGGTCATGCTTTTCGCCCGAATACGCTTGATAGTAGAGGTGATGGGAGGTGATTCTAAAAGAGCAGGACAGCGAGTAGTCGTTTTGGCCTTCTGATTCATGCGAGGAGTCTGCAACTGCAGATATTGACGAAAGACTGGAGATAAGCATATCCATATCGCCAACCGCTCGGCGCTCCGGATCGTTGGAGGGCAAAAGAATTCGAATAACCGGCTCATGAACGGAGAAATTAATACTCGCTTTCGGAAGTAGCTTCGATATAAGGTGAGTCCGCTCCCGGGGTCCAGACGCAGATTTCCCAGGTCCTGACTGAACAAGCGCCAACAAGATCGGGAGATGCCTCGGTTCAAGATCAATCGAGGGAGAAGTGACGACTACGTTGGCAAAAAGAATATTTGTGTTCCGGTTCGACTCCGACTTCTCAACCAGCTGGATCGTCTTCGATGGCAAAGTCGTCTTGGAGGTCATCGTCACCATAGGGATATAAAAGATTTTATCTTTCCGGGCACCATCATCAACGCTCACCGAAATCGATATCGCAGCCAACAGAGCCTGGTGGGCGATATCTTGAGGCGAAAAGTACCTGAGCCAGAATATTAGCAATCGAGAGATCAAATCTAGGCTTTGGGAGGCTAACAAACATTCTGTGTGCTGGCGATTTCTGATCCAAGCGATGAACATCCATTGCTAGTTCCTTCATACCCACTAGTACATTCAGCGGCTTTCCCGACGGCTGTACCGTCCTTACAGACTTGGATATCAGAAGGTATCCAATAGCAAACTGAACCTCTTTTAGGCCGCGTAGCAATGACTCTAAGAATTCCTTTGACTCCATAACCGTCTCTGCCATTCGCTCAGTTGTGCTGCCCGGTAAAGACATTTCCTCCATAACTGCTCCCAATTGGAGTTTGGACCCTGGCCTCCGAGGTTTCCTCATGGCAGGGGCTCTGATGGCCCGCAATTTAACCAAGCACCCCAAAATCTCGTCAAGTGGTATGGTAATTTTCCCGACCTTAAGCGCCATAGCCGCATCTCGGAACACATCCAACCCATTTTCCAGCAAACCGTAGATATTGAAGTTGCAATGGTCCAGAATCTCAATAGGCTCCTTCTTTTTCTCGGGGAAGAACAGAACACTCCTAGCGGTAAACATCCATTCGATTGGATTTTGATCCTCCTTCAGGTCAGTGGTGTGGTCGAACATACGGTTCCTCTCGGCGGTCTTCCGCCGGGTATCTAGTATCATGGTCATACTCCCCACCTGTACGCTCCCGACATCTGCGATAGACAGGTTGGTATTGGTAAAAACAATATCCACCATCTGTAGCCACTTTACCAACTTGTGCACCTTCTTCAAAGACTCCCTCAGCTTGCTAATTCCCTCCCAGGCTCTGGTTTTTTGCCTTATCCCTCGCCCCTCCTCGCCCTTCATTGTATCTTTCCGTCCTCTTCCTTTTCCCTTCTTTTCCACTTCATCTGAATCACTTTCCTCCTGTGTCTTCCTAAGATCGACAGAGAATTGCGAATCCGAGATAACAATGCTAATCCACGTTGGTTGAGCAAACGTAGGTCTATGCAACAAAAGACCTAGCTTCCGGACTTCCAGTTTGATACCGTTCTTGGGCTCATAGCTAATACGTTTGAGGGAAAAGTATCCAATGCGTTGAATCGATATTCCAGTCAGAATTCGCAGGACTGCAAAGAGCACGAATGTAGCCAGGTAAACCAGTACCACCACACCGAACAAAAACGTAGGCAAATGGTACGCTGTCGCCATGATTTTTGGAACTCCAAGATTTTCTTCCCAAATCACGAACTATGGAAATAAGCTCTTAGCGAAGAGAGGGGGGGGGGGGGGGGGGAGATGGCGGAGGCCTCCAGTTCGTTTGTTGCTGTTTGGTGGATGCTTTATCAAGCTCTCATTATCGGTAATGCTGATACAATGGGCCGTTTGTCCAGAATTTGGGTTCGCTGGGGATCAATGTGGCGTTCCTAGCGGAACTTCTAGTGGAGATGTAAAAAAGTGTGTGGAGTGCTGAATTTGAGAGAGGAGAGAGCGAGATAGAACTAGGTCAGCTCCTGCATTCCTGATAGAAGGGAGAGGGAAAACAAAGCCCTTCTAGCACCCCTTTAATCGGATGGAGATGAGCTGTTACGAAGCACCCGCGAACCAGAGCAGACTTGCTGTTCTTTGGGCTCGGTTTATCGCCAAGAATTCCTTTCTGTTGTGTGAGGCTTAATCTGGCTTGGCTCTCGACCCGGGAAATTGGTTGTGCTTCGGCCATGGAGTTCTACTAATATTCTTCAGGGAATACCACCTGCTTGGATGTCACGATCACTGGGAAATCAGCGGTATACATATAAGCAGTGCAGCCTTTAATTCTGATTTTCTCTGCCTTTTTTTTTTGTCTGATAAAGCTTTCGCTACATATTTTCCAATGCGGTATGACATCTTTTGAGTATAGTAGCCAAAAATCTCGGCAGCCCTGACAAGCACCCCTTGAGCTTCCCTGCCACCGGACCGGAAGATCTGACCGCCCGCTACCCAATTTCGGAACATCCGTCCGATCTGCGATAGGTGAGCGACAAAGTAGATGAGATGAATCATGCCAATAGAACCCTTTGTCTTTGTCGGAACGCCGGCAATTGGCACAGCGATGGAGTAATGGATTCTCGAGCACTGTATTAGCTTGAATAAGAGATGTTTGTACTTGGACGTCAAAGCTTCCCCTTTGAGTAATGCATTATTATTTTTTGCTTGCATTTTCTCCCGTCCCCGTCAAAATAAGAAACTTAGGGCCCTAGGACAAGTACCTCTTATCATACCCAAATTGATACAGCAATTTACTTTTCTCCCGCAAACTCCTTCCTTCGCCTTTCCAACTTCTCTATTTCCTCATTTGTAATCGCAATATCTGCCTCAACAGCTAAAAGCTTCTCCTTCAGCATACCCGCGTACTCCTTCCTCGTCAACCGTTTGACAGGACTCCACTTTGAACGGATAGCACGATCCAGTATACTCTCACTTGGCTCCGGGTTCTCCTGTTTTTCAATTACCTCTTGCGTATGTCTCGCGTCGGCAACATTATAGACATATTGTCCCCCCAGCCCTACCAGACCCCAGACAATGGCGCCCGGAGCAGCGTTTGATATTTTACCTGTAATATATATAAAAACAAAGAAAAATATTAGGTCAAATTCATCGTGAGACTGCGAGTGGGCCTGATCCAAAAGACCGGATCTTCATACGCAATATTATCCCGAGAAAGCCACCAGCAACGGCTCCAGAAGCCCCGCTAACAAGAACCTTGTCCCTAGGCATCATCTCTGTACTTGGCGGGGAGGCATCGCGAATGGCACGACACATTGTCGACCTGACAGCTGTCGGGTACATTAGACACCAACCAATATTTTGTAGTCGTCGACCGGAATACAACCAGGACTGGTTACATACCCCAATAGGTCCAACCAAGCATAAAAGTGTTTGCACCTGTGAGCACGGCGAACGTTTTAACATGTGGGGTCGATCGGAGAATACCAATCACCCCTCCAGCGAGTGTGCCCGCGAGTCCTGCTCGGGAGTTAGAAAGAACAAGTTTGCTAGAGACCCAAATAGCACGCCGAATAAGCGGGGGACAACGGACCGGTTGCTGCGCCAACCTTGAGGGCAGGGACGAGGATTGGTTCAGGGGGCTCAGTCCGGGAGGAGCTCTGCATAGTGGTTTGTTGTCGTTGCTGAGACGCTCTAGTTCAGGGTGATGACGAGGAGCCCAATTGACGACAGGATATGTGATGCAAGGATGCAACAAAGGAGGGAAGAAATCAAAGCTCAAAGTATAGAGGATAAAGAAGTATCTATCAACAAGCTGATATCGGAATCTATCGTCTGCGAGAAGGTTAGACAGTGGTGGGGCCCAATGTTAAGAGGGGAGAAGCAAGAGAGAGATAGAGATAGAGAGATAGAGAGGAGAGAGAGAAGGGTCTAGGGAGTAGTAATCAAGAGGGTACATACTTGGGGCAGGAGCATCGTAAAGTATTGGGACAACCTGTTGCATGAGCCTAGTCACTTTATTTGGAGAACGAGGATCGAGTTAGGTATTTCCATGAGCCTTTAGTTCAGAATATACATGCTCAAGCAATATATGGCAACAATTGATATCCTTTCCAGGAAGTTTGCATGATTCGACCATTGATTTGCTCCTGTACAAAATCCCGTAAGTCCCAATACTTTACCCCTGCCCCAATTGTCGTACAGTACTCAAGTACTCGAGTACATTACCTACCGGCAACCTTGCAGCAAAAAAAAACAATAGAGTACAATAATTTTGTGTCATTCGCCTGTGTGGCTCTGTGCTTCCACTTTTCTTCCGCTTCTCTTCTCATGCAGAATCTCGAGGACAGACTGGCTTGATGAACTGGCAATCAGCTCTTATGGAGATTGTAGGTAATGGAGCGATGTCCTTTGAAGGAAAACCTTGATAAAATTCTAGGAGAGTCGGCAAGAATGCCAGATTGCTACCAAATCATCTCTGACCGGTCACTCGATTTGGCCCTGTAGCTGACAATGCATAGTATCTCGGTCCTCAATTACCGCTATAATTGCAAGGCTCTAAACCAGATTTTCCTCCCCAGTAGAACTAACAAAGACCATATACTCGAGCAAAAGCTCCGTGGTCTAGCAGCATTGTTGATGGGCTAAAAATTCATAAAGTTCATCAAAGCCCCAGGGTTGCTGTTGGCCTGGCCCGGTACGATAAGTACGATAAGGATGCGTAGTTTATAGTGTTGTATTGCCAACTCTCGAGTTTCTGTCACAGCATCCTTTTCCTTTTTCTTTTGGTGCCCTCAATACTGTGGTGACCTACTTTTTCTGCCACACAACCTGGCCACCAAACCCACGTTACCCAGAATACCGTACTTTCACTCTGCTGAACCGTTACCCTCCAAAAAAAAAAACCTCCCCTTCATTCCTCTCAACTGTGACCCTCCCGCTTCTTCCCCACACACTCCCACCCCCTCCTACCTTTTTCTCCAACTCAATCTTCTCGACAAACAATTCTTCTTCCCCTTGCTAAACGGACAGATCGGTCCTTTTAGCATATTTATTCTCAGCAAGCGCGCTTCCTATATAAAGCGCGTTCGCTGTTTTCGCAATCATGGGTACGCACCGAAATTCCTCTCTTAGTTTCCGCTTCTATCCGATGCGTACGACGGATATCGGTGCATGGCTTTTTCCAATGGTTATTACTTGGCTGACTATCTTTTGCAGCGCCGCCAAAATCGAAAGGCCAGAAGATGGCCCTAGGAGAATTCCTTGTAGATCAGAGTACGTCGCTGGACCCCTCCTCTCTTCTTTGCAGGACCCTTCTTGGCGGCTCTTTTCTATCGATAAACAAAATGCTAACATATCCCTCCCTCCTGCCATAGGCTTGGGTTCCTGGGCTGATGAAATGGAGGACATGCCCGCCCTTCGTATGTGCAATGCTTTAATTTCCCCATAATTTTCCACCCTCTTCATATTTTCTTGCTATTTCACTACATTATCATCTGACTCTATAACTGTCCCATAGCCTCTGGTGAGTCCGATCATACCTAGCTATATGCTCACCTCACTGTACTAATCTTTTTCTTGTTTTCTAGATAATCGTTCCGGAGCTGGATATGGCAACCGTCGTGACTATGGTGGAAACAACAGCTTTGGTGGGGGTAATCTAAGCAGGAGTTGATCTTCTACTTTCCCTTCCTTTAACAGTCGTTTTCTAACCCTCGATCTGTCTAGGTGATCGCGAGGACCGTTACCCGCCTCGTCAAGCTATTCCGCCCCCCGACAAGCCCCCCTTCACTGCTCATGTTGGGAATCTATCCTTCGAAGTGACCGAAGCGCAGATGTCTGAGTTCTTTAGCTCCTGCCAGGTTGAAAACGTTAGGCTTGTTCGCGATAGAATGGATGAGCGTCCCAAAGGGTTTGGATATGTCGAGTTCAAAACTAAGGAGGGGTTGATTGCAGCTGTCAATATGAGCGGCGAAAGCTTTTGTGGCAGAGGTGTGAAAATTAGCGTCGCTGAGCCACGTATGTCTCCCTAACTATGAAGCCTCCGGCAATATTGGCTGACTTGACCTTTCCTACAGAGAAGGATCGTGGCGATGACCGTACTCAAGGAGAATGGCGTCGGAGCGGCCCCCCTCCCCTTGCTGACCCCCCACGTCGGGGAAGTGAACGCGGCGACCGCCTTGGGGATCGTTTTGGAGAAGGCGGAGACCGTGGCGATCGACGCCATAGCTATAATGATGCATCTGAGAGGGCGCCTCCCCGTGAAGCCCGGGAGCTCGACTGGGGGAAAAAGACAGCTCTTCCTCCTACACCCACCGCCAGTGAGCATGGTGGGCGTCCTCGTAGCGGGGATCGTGAGTATAGAAGGCGTTCTCCCGCTCCGACTGGCGAAGGAGGTCGGGGGGGTTCCTACCGTGAGCGTCCACCAATCGAGAGGCAGCAGACGGCACCCGAGAGGAATAACGCATGGCGTAACACTGCTCGCCCGGACCCCCCGGCTGTCCAAGAGCCGCTTCATGGGAGCACTCCTGCCAGTCCTGTCGTCCCGCATACCCGTCCTAGGCTAGAACTCAAGCCTCGAAGTGAACACCCCATTGAGCCTGGACCAACTTCTGCAGCGTCTACCGGCGAATCATCAAAGGCAAATCCATTTGGCGCAGCTAGACCTATCGATACAGCTCAGAGAGAAAAGGAGGTTGCGGAGAGGAGAGCAGCCGCCATTGCTGCTAAAAAAGCCAGAGATGACAAAGCCCGCGAGGAGAAGAAGGTCCGTGAGGCCGAGAAGCAAAGCGAGGCCGGCACCCCAACCGGAAGCAATAAAAACTTTGCACTCCTTAGAAGAGCGTCGACGGGCCCTGAGGGACCAGCCGCAGAGGGCGAGGACGAAAAGGAGAAGGAAGCTAGGGTAGAGAAAAAGGATGAAAGGCCATCCAAGGTCACAGCGGGCAGCTGGAGGGCCGCCAGGACGGAGCCAAGAGACAAGGATGCCGCGAAGGAGCCTAAGCTTGACACTAGCGGGGCCTCAAATTTCACAGCAACTGAGGAGGACGCCGATGGTTGGACTCCAGTCTCATCCGGCAAGCGGGGGCGCGGAAGCGCAAACGGTACAAAATCTTCGACGGGTTCTTAAATGCTGTGTATTGTGGGTGCCCTCTTTTTTTTTTACTCAAAAAACGGAAATTTAAAAGCGTGTTTCTATGTTTCTTCATCACTTGTCATTCTTTTCTTATGTTATTTTCCGTTGTTCCCTTCTTCGCCCCCTGCCGCCTTCCTCACATTTTCTTTTCTTTTTGGAATCACAAAGCTAGAGCGTTGGGTCTTCTATTTCCTCCTGTTCTTCCCTTTTATTCTTCTCTCTCTTTTGATGACGACTGAAAAGAAAAAGTATTGGAAAAACAAAAAAAATAGCCCGGATCCCTTTCTCTGTATTACAGCTTCTTGTCCTTTCTAAAAACGAGAATTTGAAAATATTTATGAGGTGTTATTCCTTCCTGTGGTGCAATGTATTGAGCCTGAGCTGCGTGCAGTGTCATGGCCACCGCGCAGACTGCGGGGCCACCCGCCTCCCTGTATCGCTGGATGGTTAACCTGGTGCTTTGCAAGAACAGAGTGGGGGTGAGGTCTTATGGATGGATGAATGTGATGGAGATGAGCTGAGATATGTTGCTCCGGCCTGATCAAGATATCAGGCTCAACCATTCGATATTGCTAACAATAACATGCGCTGGTTGGTACCGGTCACAAACCATCATTCGGGGGAGCATTCTCAAGTAGAGTATGATAGACACATACACACTTACCCCACCCGGCAGTGATGGCCTTGGCCGCCGTACATCCAAGGTTCCCATGCACTGTATCATAGTCCATGAAGCCCCCCAAAATTCACCACATTGTGGCACATCCGCCCCGAACAGCCTCCCCTCTCCCTCTCCGACTCTAATTCACGTTAATCGACTATAATAGTGCGGGTGGCGACGGGGTGGCCACCCTTATAATCTGACCTGACCCATCGCCGCCAACCTTCGGGGGGTCAGGACTTGCAATGGTGATGGGAGTATTAGAATGGGGGCTAGGGGTTTTGAGCTGAAAACAATTAAGGACACGATTGATAGTTGATCGATTTGAGTATCATATTTCGGTCATTACTTCATTCACGCATCCGCTTGTTCACCTATTCCCTGTTTATTCATTTGTTCGTTTATTCGCTGATTTGATAATTTCTTCCCTCCACCCCTCTATTCTTCCATCAATCTCTCATCGTTCTATCCTTCCATAGCGCCTTCCTCGCTCCTTCCCCTACTTCCTGACTTGTTCTTTTGTCCCTTTTGTGTGTGCTCTTGTTTATGTTTTCGTTCAGCAAGACTTTCGTTCCCTAGTTGTGTTCGCACGTTTGGTTGGTCGCTCGATTGATTGGTCGCTGGGTCGCTCGCTCGTTCGCATTCTCGTGTATTCACCCATTTGCATGCTTGTTTGTTCGCCATCTGATTGTCTGCTTGGGAGCCTAGCTGGTGGGTGGAGGGCGGGTGCTTGAGATATCGGTGGCGGAGATCCGGGCAGAAGGTATCTTACAGCAGTCCAGAATGTAGGGAGGTGTTTTCGTAGCGGTGACATGGAAGCATTTTGTGCCCAAGGGGATACTTTGATGTCAGGGGTTATTCTGATACCTTAAGGTAGTTAATTTAGTGCTTCGGAGGTTTGAAAGAAGGGGAAGGGGTAGTGGAGGAAAAGGGAAAGGAATTAAGCTATTGCAAGTGACTTTAATCCTCAGCTTCGGGTTCAATACTAGCAGTATTGGCTACTACATTATCAAGAACTGGATAAATGTGCCTGAGTGCCCCTTCCACAACATAAGCAATGCTAAAGTTATGCTCTTCGGAAGCCTCTGGATATGCACCCGATGGAGCGGAAGTAAAACCAAGAGGAGCGGCAACTGAGGGCTTTTCTTCTGCTCTGGAGTCAGAATGAGCCACCAAAAACCGAAGGATTGTAGGTAAAGCAGGAGGATAGGGCGGAAAAGGAAACAAGCGGGATATGAACAGGTGAATTCCCTTCCTCTTTCCTTGGGCATCACTTCAGAACCATTGGAAAAATTTGGATTAAGCCACGAATTCAATTGTTTCCTCTTCGAACTCCTTCCTCTAGGGTCATAATAGGGCCTTGTGGCTATGGCCGCCCGATCGGTTTTTCCAGCAGCCTTGCAGCAACTGTGTATGATGCTCCAGAGTTTCTATGATACTCGTTCTTAAATCAGTCACATATCTTTGATCTCTCAGTGGGGCGCCAATCCCTCTCCACCCCCCCGTCGCTCCCTGCCTTCCTGGCCACCGTCAGGTCCATGGCTAGGCACTAGGAGCTGGCACTGACGGGTCCTGCCACAACTGGACCTTCCTGCTGCGAACACCACCGGAAACCCAACACGGTGCGCAAATACACCCTGTATCCGACCGGGGTGGACAGGGAAACAGGGACTTTCGGAAGAACGCGTTGCTCCCACAATAGCTGCCGTGTGTCGAAAACCTGATTACCGTAACTGATCTGCGGATTTAAAGTTAGGCCTACCGTTTTGGTTCCGGGCGGTTATTCATCTGGTGTCACTCGGGGGATAAGTTAAATTTTGGTCGTACTCGTACATAGTGTGTGACCCGGGGGTAGGGGGGTGGTTTAGGAAGGGGTTACTGTTTTAGGTTATCGTTCCGGCCCACTTGGTTTTTTGCGGGGGGCTATTGGCGGGTAGGTGGTGCTCGCCTTCTAGTGTTCCTGAAGTAGTATTGTAGGCCTGCTGAGTTGGGGGGCTCCCGATGCTGGAACTTGAAAAGCGAGCACCGCGCCCTGGGCTTGGATATCATGAGTCTGGATAGTGCAGTACTATACTTCTTTGGTATGTGCTTATCGCGATTGTAAGGTGCCTGTCTCCTTTGGGGGAATCTGTGACTAGCTTCCGAATCCTGTCTTGCGCGTTTGGCTGTTGTTACTGTTGTACAGTAGTTATGCTAATTGTTTCTTTTGAAGAGGTGGGGCTCCCCTACTTATCCCCGCCAGAAAACAAGAAAATGGGACCCAAGCTTTGGGTTTCTATTATCCCCTATCATTCCCCGATCCATTTTTTTCGTCTCCTATTTTACCTTGCTCCTCCTTCCAACCTCGGCCATACGCCGGGACCACGGATTAACGGTGTAACATCATGGCACCGGGAAACTTGGACTCTCCAGGTTTTCAAGCGTTGTTTCCCCTGGGGACCATAATTAAACCCCCGAGACTAAATAAAATATCCACATGTCCTCATGGAGGCCCGAGGGGTGGGGGGGTGGGGGGAGGAAGCTGAAGCCTATCATAAAAGTCAGATGCTGGATCCTCGTCCACAATCACCCACCTCCCCCCTCCCTCTACAGATGTGTGGTATAATAGGCCTAGGCAAGGATGTAGCATCACGGCACAAGGAACCTTTTGCCGGCAAATTTTTGAAAATGCACAACGATAGTGTCAGGGTAATTTCAGCCTGGATTGATGATCCAACCTGTATGATATTTCTATTTCACCTGAGCCTATGGAGTACGGCAGGACAAGAAAGCCATGGCAAACTTGACCCAACCCACCGACGGTATCAAAAGTCTCTGGCGGAATGGGGGTTGAACCTTGATGGAACAAGATCACTTGGGGGTTATGAGGCATGGTGATCAGTGTGGTTTGCGCTGACTATACTTTGTCAGTGGGCGGGTGCCTGGTAGCCCTCACTCGTCTATATCAAGTGACATCCTGGACGAATTCTCAAAGCTCCTTTCCCGTGAGCAACCTAGTCTAATGCACTTTTCCTTCCTCTTGCTACTGATGTTCCTATTGCGCCAAATTCTCCAAACATGATGGAACGGCATGTAGACACCAAACTGTTATTGATATATATATATTTCCCTTTCTTGAAGTTATATTTCTTCCTCACGCTGATACCGGCCCCCTAGGTCCCCAATTGTCCTAAAGGAGGTATACATCATAGAAACGATACCAAAGCCCAAGCATGATACATCGTACAGCCAGCCAGTAAAATAACAGAAGATCTCATATGGACGCATATCAGTTCCCCTTCGGAGGCCAGTATGCGTGCACTACGGGTGCGGACCGGGCCCGCCATGAGTACCGGTGCCGAATCAAGGACTTCTTGGGCCCAAAGTATCCCATGCTCACCTCGGATGTTGTCTTTATATATATATGTTTAGCTCTTTATCTGGTCGTGCTCGGCCGGTGAGTACCACCAAGCCGGACTACCGCATTTGAGCACCCCAAGAAAGGCCTTTCCACGACCAAACACTGGGTTCTACAAAGCTCGGGCTATATTCTCCGATCTTTGTTGCCGCCACAAAGCACTAGGGCGCCCACATCTCGTTACCAGCCCCGTTGAGTTACCCAGCGCTTCGTCCTTCGACGGACATTTGTTTGGTCCAGGCTTTAATAGCGGGGTTCAAGCAGCGAGTGCTAAGCAGTCACCAAATTTGGTGATGGACGGTCGTTGATGGAAGTTTAGGATTCTTTGCACCTGAATTTTACGACCAAATAAACCTAACGTGAGGATAAAGCTAGTGAGAAAAATTATAGAATACCAAGGTAATACCCTCGGCATGCTCTCCAAAGACACCTACACTTCTGCGGTTGGTATGCAGATGATGGTGCTTGCAAACCGCTCACCGTTTTTTGCGCTGCTCCATTTTGAACGTTCTCGCCCAGTGTGCTCCTTTGTGGCTGTCTCGATGGCGCCATCACGAGTGGTCACTCGCGTGCCAAAAGCCAGTGCTGGAGCAAGGTTGGTGTGCCGGGCTGCAAGACACGCGGAGATTGTTTGTGGGTTTTGGAGTAGCTAATCTCCCACCGTTCCCAAAGTAGGTACAACAGCGCTAATATATTTCCCGGCATATAAAAAATCTGATAAAGAAATTTCCGGATTTCTTCCTATCAATCCAACGAAGCAGTAAGGCACGGGGTCTCGAGGCATCCCAGCCCTGCAACCCACAATCGTTAAGGCGCTACAGTATGCACGATCGTGTGGGGGTCGACGGAGATCCGCACGATGGGAAATTAAGAGGCGATAGTATGATACTGTGAAGTGGTAATAGCTCAACAGGCTGTGTGCAGAGCCGCTTGAAGGACCAAAATCGCCGGACTGCTATAACTAGATAGATCAGTTACAGCACTGGACCAGTATTTGCGTAGAAACCACCACAAATTAGGCAATTTGAGTGATCCCTCATGATCACAATCCTTTACGGATAAGAGTCGGGAACACTCTGCAAGCAGCGGTAAAAGCAAACTGGTGATCCTGTTGAGCCTCGCAGGAGAGCAACACTCACCTATCAGTACCGGTAGGAAGAGGTTACATTCACAATTAGTAATACAATCGCGGCACCCTCAAATTCGCTTCCTCCTCAAATTCGGATTCTGGGCTACGCAGGTCGGGCACCAGACGTAAATTTATTACCCAACTTATCGAAGGATACGTTATCGGACCCTCAATGGGGTAACAGAGGTGGGCGGAGATGAATCAGGAGTCTGTGGAAATCTCGCGATTAACATGGGGGCGCGCGGTTATCTGGACCACAAAACAAGCTCCAAAGCTAATAGGCTATCATACCAAGCCTGGAAATGGTACGGTAGTGCGCCCGACTTAGACAACCCTTGCCTCCTGAGTGTAGCAAAGTGCATGTCGAACTAGGAACTAAGGGAGCACAACGTTTCTTGGCCGGGTAATTGCAGGAAAGCTCTAGTAACGCTAAACCCAAATAGGCAAAAGGTCAATATTGACAAGCCCTCACAGCTCAGTGACATTTCCCCCTCGCCTCAAACTTTGTTTTTTGTGCCTCTGCAAACTTCTGCGTCCTCACCCCCATCCTTCCTTCTTCCTACTTCCCGAACGATCTCTCTTGCCCTGTGTACACAAACCGGGCCCTTACTTGTTTTCAGAACAACCTACATTCCTCCGCCCCCTTCCGGCACCCACAACAATGCTTCCTGAACCTCGTTCTCTTCACAACCTCACCCTCGAACACCATCATACTCTCCGAACCTCTGCTTCTAGCGCTTCCCTACGTTCGAGAGATGGTAGTCTGTCCCCTCAAAAAATGCCCATAGAATCGAATACTTCCGGCAGCGGCAATGTCCGTGTGGTCGTCCGAGTTCGTGGTTTCTTACCAAGAGGTTTGTTTGCGCAAGATTTTAAATCCATGATGTTTTTTTTTTTGCGCTGACGAGGATACTTGTTTAGAGATCGAGCGCGGCGCCGCTAATTTAATTGAGATGGATCCGCGAAACCAATCTACTACACTTCACCCACCTACCCATGATTCAACCAAGGCGAATGCGAGGAAGGTTATGGACAAGAGGGTTTTCACCTTTGACAATTCATTCTGGAGCTTTAGCCGCGATGATGACCACTATGCGGACCAAGACGATGTCTACGATGCGCTTGGGGAGGAATTTCTAGATCACAATTTCGAGGGATACCATACTTGTATTTTCGCATACGTATGGACCTCCAACTCAATTTAGGTGAAAACAGCGCTAACGCATATTACAGGGTCAAACCGGAGCTGGAAAGAGTTACTCGATGGTTTGTTTGTGCCTTAGTTCGACGGCACCGGAAATATGGGAAGCTGACGAGTGATGATTTGTGAAGATGGGCACCCCCGAACACCCCGGTCTCATTCCTCGTACTTGTCGAGACTTGTTCGAGCGTATAGAATCCAACAACTCGCCCAATGTCAACTACTCCGTCCGTGTTTCCTACTTTGAAGTTTATAATGAACACGTTCGTGACCTTTTGGTCCCTCGTCGTGATCCACCGTACTACCTTAAAGTCCGTGAATCGCCTACGGAAGGCCCTTACATCAAGGATTTAACGGAGGTTCCAGTCAGAGGTATCGCTGAGGTTCTGAAGTGGATGAAGATGGGGGATAATAGCAGAACGGTTGCTAGCACCAAGATGAACGACACTAGTAGTAGAAGTCATGCGGTCTTTACACTTGTGCTGAAACAAATTCATCATGATATGGAAACCGACGAGACTACCGAGAGGGTTGCTAGAATTAGGTGGGTTATCGTTGGATAGCAGGGGTGAAGATAGTAGCTGATGGAGATTAGACTTGTGGATTTAGCAGGTTCCGAGAGAGCAAACTCTACAGGTGCAACAGGTGCTCGACTGAGGGAAGGCTCCAATATCAACAAGTCTCTTACCACACTCGGGAGAGTCATCGCGGCGCTAGCAGATGACCCTCCTCAGAAACGTGGAGGGAGGAAGAAGGAAGTTGTTCCATACCGTGATTCTGTAGGCTCCCTTCGGTCTTCTATTCCTCATCATTCCACCAAGCTAATCCCAAATTCCCAGATCCTCACCTGGCTCCTGAAAGACTCCCTAGGCGGTAATTCCAAAACCGCCATGATAGCATGTATCTCCCCGAGCGACTACGACGAAACCCTCTCGACCCTGCGCTACGCCGACCAAGCCAAGCGCATCCGCACCCGCGCCGTGGTTAACCAAGACCACCTCTCCTCCGCCGAGCGCGACGCCCAAATCGCCGAAATGCAGGAAACCATTCGCGCTCTCCAGATCTCCGTCTCGCAAGTCGCCATGACGAAGAAGCAAAATGACATGCAGAGCGAGCAGCTGGAAATCTACCAGACCGAGGTGGAGAAGATGCAGCGCAAGATGGAAGAGGCGAGGACGGTCGCCGAGTGCAAGATCAAGTCGCTACAGACGCAGAACGAGGCGCTGAGACTGCACCTGAGGCTCGCCGTCGAGAGCTTGAAGAATCCGATCCCCACCGTCGTTCCGCCTAGCAGGCGGACAAGCATCGGTGAGGATTGGGAGGAGTACAGCAGCGATGCCCCTGATGAGGTGGGTGGTGACGGTGATGATGATGGCGATGGCGATGATGAGAGGTATGAGATGGAGGCTAGGCTCGAGGATCTGCTCAAGGATTTGGGAATGTTCCGTAGGAAGGTTTCCGACGATAAGAGCCGGTTTCTTGGGGGGGATGCGCATCTGAGAGAGATTCACGTCAACTAGATTATGGAAACTATAATGATTATGCATGACGGATGGATGGATAAATGGATGGATGGGCAACGATGGCGGGCGTTTGTTTGTTTGTTTTCTTTCTCTTCCAACGTATAGCATAGGAAAGCAGGCGACCCCAGGTGTTTCTCTCGTCTAATTCTACGTATATAGTTTAGTCATTCCCACAATTATACCAAATTACTTTTTCCCCGGGGCGAATTCCAAACTCCCCCGTGAATTGGTTTATTTCACACTCACACACACATAACTCCACCAAGGTGCTACACCCTCCCCCCTCCCCTGTAAGTTACAAAAACAAGCAAGACAAGTTCCCAGCCCAATCCAATCAAACATCAATCCTCTTAGCCTTCCCCACGAGACTCCGACTAGTGTTCAAGACGAACATATCAGGCCCAGTCTCCCCATCCTCCACGAGCCCCTTAATAGTCTTCGCAACGGTACGATTCGAAGTGATGGTGGTGAAGCCCTTCTTCCAGCCGGTCACGAACACAGCTCTATTCACGGTGCTCAACTTGGCCACAATCCTTTGCTGTAGTTGATTCTCGGGAGCCCAGTCATCTTCAATGACTCTAACTGGTAACCTCAGCTCCCATTTCCCTCCTCCTCCGCCTCCTCCTGTGCTCTTATCGTCGAGTCCATACGGACTCAGCCCCTCCCACTCCCCCTCCTCCACTTGGCCCTCCAGGATCATTCTCATGCGCTCCTTCTCGCTGGGACTACCGACGATGTCCACGATCTCCACGAAGCGTTTCTTCGCCGTGGCGGTGGTGAGCAGAGCGCGGGAGTGCAGGAGTGGGTATATCTCCTCGCCCATGCGGCGGCCAGAGGACTCGAGTTCTAATTGGCGTTTTATGGCGGGGTGGAAGCGCTCCTGGATGGGCACCGGGCCGTGGGTTATGTCTGACACCAGGGCCAGTAGGATGGTGACGTCAAGGTTTATAGTTGTAGAGGTTGTGATTAGGGGCTTTACCATTTCCTGGAGTGCTTCCGTGTCTGTTGCTGTTACTGCGGCTGGTGGTGGTTGTAACGATTGTGAAGTAGTAGTATTACTTTCAGTGAATGCATCTATTGTAGTTGCTGTCGGGTCCTCTTCCCCGCCAAGTATAACCCCAGAACCAAGCTGTACCCTGGCCCCTTCCGCCATAATCGCCTTAAGGAACCCTCTCACTGCAACCCCCCCCTCCTCCTCCTCCTCCGGCTCTCCCTCCTCCCCTTCACCATCCAACCGTAAATTCGGCAGCCAGACAAGCACACTGGGGTGTAAATACTGCACCCTAAAGCACCTACTCGCCTTCACCAACCCCCTGACACACTTGACGAGCCCAACCTCCCCCTCCGCATCCTCCCTCCCACCCTTCGCCAGCGAATGCACAACCCTCTCCGCCGTGATGGTAGAAACTTTAATCCAGACAAGCCCATTCTCGGCGACCACATCCACGCTAACACTCCCCTTCTTACCCTTCCTGTCCTTGGCCCCCCCACTCGCCCGATCCGCCTCCCTGCTCTCCTTATCAATGAACCCAAAACTTTGACAAATCCCACGAACGCCCACCTGTGCACGCGCGCATTTCCACACGGCCTCCAGGTAGCCCAAGTTCGAGCTACGCAGGGAGTGTGTGGACTCCGGGGTGGGCAAGGTAGCGGCGAGGGCTTCGAGCGTTCGCGTTTCGCTACGCAGCGAGGTCGCGAAGGGCCGGATTTCAACTTCTTTTGTTAGCGAGTGGCGACGCAGGTGGGTTTGTAGCGACTCTAGGGAGTCCAGAAGTCTGTGGGCACGGGTTACGAGGGCTGCGGCGAGGGGGTTTGGGGAGTCGGCATCTGAGTCCGAGTCTATTATGTCTCCGGAGTATGAGGGGGGCATTGTGGTTGCTTGGTAGAGTGTTGGTGGTGATCCGAGAGGCGAAGGGTGAAAGGTGCAAAATGCAGAGGGGGGATAGCGGGGACGATAAATAGTGGCGGGGTGAGGCTCAACTCGTTGTAAAAACCCCGTCTTGGCATGAGCATGGATGTCTGGTCAGTGCTGATATTTATAGACTGGGCCGCTCCCTTATCTTACTGCATGATAGTCTAACTCAGCGGCGAGAGTATCTAGTAAATGCTCTCGAATTCGCAAACTCGCGAGAAACCATCCCCATGACCATAGCTAATATCACATCTCCATTCAACACCTAAGAGACCCACCCAACCATAATACATTTGAGCAATTGAGACAGAGAGTAAAAACACGCAAACCTAAGAAAATACTTGAAAATATAGAAACTTCACACTCCCCTTGGTACCCGAATGTTAAGAGGGATCTATTCCTTTTTCTTCCCTGTCAACCCCTTTTTTGACTCCACATCGTCATCATCACTATCATCTTCATCTCCAGTCCATCGGTCATCTTCTCCCACAGAGAACATTGTCTCCCCTTCCACTGAGTCTCTTCTATCCAAGGATCGCCTGGCCGCCGTGGATGACTGCATAGGCTGCAGTGGCCTAGAAGCCTCGGCATTGCGAGCACCGGGCCCCATCTCTTCATCGCGACCCTCCTCAGAGTCAGCCATACTTGCGATCTCAAACCCATCATCATCCTGGGCCAACTCGTCACTCATTGCAAACCGGCGATTGTTAGCAGTCGGGCGCCAGAGGTAGGCAATGACAGACAGATCTACAAGGTAGACTAGATTGAGCCATCCGTCAAGGACGAACCACCTGGTTTTCCAGTGTGTGGGAACAAAGTCCGGTGAGCCATGCCGGGTGAATGTGAAAGAGTTAAGGAAGAAGAACCCAAAGATGACCATGATGGACCCTATAAGCACCCACCAGAGGCGCTTATACATGAGCAACTTGACGTGCTGTTTACGGTCAAACAAATCCTTCATGGTAAGCTTAAGTGAATTGAGAGTCCAGATGTAGAACGCTGTAAGAGTTGCGGCAAGTGGCAGAATAACAAGCATGACGAGAGGGCCGGCACTGTCGGGTGTGATGGTCAACGAAGCGATGGCGTAAACCATGCCAAAGAGGAAATGAGCAAGAGCCAGAATCCGCACCCACTTCATCATGGCGCCCAAACTTGGCCTTCACATCAAGTTAGCACTGGTTCACTATTCGCCATTATTGAGCCTTACTTCACAACGCCATACCCCATGCACACAATGAGCAGCAAGAAGAATGAGAACGAATTCCTTATGGCGTTCAAAATTGCGACGACAATCATCAAGATCTTAGCACCAGTGTTAGATCCGTGAACGTTCATGTAGTCGTAGAACGCCCAAGTGATTAGCATTTCTAGCATCAGGAAGATCAAAATCGCTGTAATGTAATTTTGCACCGGCACTGTTCTTCATTAGCACACCCCCTCTTTTGCCTATCTCTAAAAAACCAAAACTCACAAATGTCTCTCCGATGTTGCACATATAAGAATGCCCACAAGGCACTAATAAGCGCATAGACAATTGTAAGACCTCCGTAGAATGGCAACTTCGCAATTTGTGACGCCGGCAGCTCTCCATAAGAGTTCTGGAAGGTAACAACACCATCGTACTTGAGATCACCGGGGGAGAAAGCGTGAGACCAGACGCAGTAATATCCGGTCTTCTTGATTGGGTAGAAAATAGGCTTGACCTCCTTTAGGTTGAGCTTCAGATTGTATATGCTCCCAGTGGAGCTCTTGTTTGTCTCCGGTTCCAGTATAAATTTGCCGACATCGGTCGAGTTGCAGAGCTCCGCGCGGACAGTCTCATCTGTACAGATGTATTTTTTCTATAATCCCCAGTCACCATTAGCCCCCGCATCCACAACTGGAGGGTCACGCGGGAAAAACACACATTGAAGGAGTCCTCGCTAGGATACCGCCCAAGATACTCATCATCGTTCCACTCGAAGATGATGAGACTGATAGAATGATCCTCCTCATGGGGGGTGAACTTGATCGTGATAGCAGGATCGACGGTTCCGCCCCACGCCTTCTTGTTATACATTCCCGAACATTGCTGTTCTTCGCCTCCGCTTTTCTATCCGCCCATCGAATCGGGTCCATTAGCACTCCTCGTCCTCCTCCGAAAAGATCTACCATCATCCCAAGCAAGATATGCGAGGCAGCTTAGACGTACCAGGGGGAACTCGTTTGCAACCGCAAGACTGCCCGCGAAAGCAGCGAGCAAGCCAGCTTGCAGCCAGCGATGCATTTGGAAAACGTGAAGATAGAGCAAATCAGGAGAGAGGGGTGTTGTTTGCTGTTCTTGCCGTTGTTTCGCCGGAGTGGAAGAAGATTGGAAACTGGAGCTCCGAAATAGAAATCAGGTGCTTGGCTGGGGAAGTTGAGGACAACAAGGCCTTTGTCGTGCGGCTCAGCCTCAATGCCGCGTCACCAATCCTCACTCTCTCTAACATTATCTGGAGAGGGATGTCTGCCTTTTCTGGTGAGTCCGGGGAGTGGGAATGCTTTTCTCATATTGATGTTTAGATTTTAAAGTCCCAAATTTACCGCCAGGGGGGGTCGTTCTCAATCACTTGTCATCACTCGGTATTTGGGTCCGAAGGTCGTGTTGGAAATCGTGGCTTCTCCGGATCCAACCCCATGATCTCATGGCTCACATTCAGTGTTTGGAGGCGAGATGAGAACTTCACTAGTCTGACCCTTCTAGGAGATTTGTCTACTGGGTGGATTCTCCGGTGTGACTGCTAAATTCGTGTAGTATATATTAGTCCCCCATTCCCAGAGGAAATACAGACGAGGGTCCTTTGGGCCTTGGATGAACCTTCCAATCGAGATATTTTCCAACTAGCAGGTCTCTTAGGCTCCAGGGACCCTAGTTGCTCTTGAGGACAAGAGAACTTTAGCACAGCAACAACACCTCCCCCCGTCGAAGAAATAGAAAATAAACGGGGGATAAGAGAGGCATTCGACTCCCGGTAAAGCCGCCGAAGGAATGCAGCGAAACTGATACGTATCAAACCCAGTCAGATGCCGGCCGCGAACGGCGGCACCAAGAGCACCGCACCCCGCTGTATATACATCCATCCTACCGCCAAACACCCCTAGTTGGCACCGGGGCCTTTCCACCACCCCATTCAATGACACCTAATAACCCTCTCTCAACTTGTCCATGCTAGGTCCCCAATGTCAGCGATTTCAGCACCTAATACTAGCGCCCAAGTAGGAAAAGCATACGAGAGTCCGCCCAGAATCTACCACTCCTGTATTCACCCAAATTGCCCAAGACCCCATCATATTTGCCATAAGCACATCTGTGAAGAGCCGATCCCCTACAATCGCAACCTGGTCCGCTCTCGTGACGTCCGTCTTACTCGTCAAGTGCCTCATGATGTCAGGGTAACATCCCGGTTTCTAGTCACCCCGTCAATCCGTCATCCCCTCTCCCACACAAACAGCACTCGGGAGGGAAGTCAATACCTTTGTAGAATGACGCAGGACCTTCACCCCGGTATTCTTCTCCAATACTCCCGCCTGGTCAACTCCATGTTAGTTCAGAAACCCCCTCCCGATTCAAATATGGCGGAGGCACACAAACTTCAACATGACCAACGTCATCATCTGTTCCTGCTGAATTGCTAACAATCAGTAACCGATCCCCGTATTCCTTTCTTAGCTTCTCGAATGTATCTTTATACGCCGGGTAAATCTCCTTGGCATGTGGCACCGCAAAGCAGTTATCTTTGTCCAAGATTACCGCACGGATATCTGCTTTCAATGCGGTGGAAAGAGGTACAGGTAAGTGGTCGAAGGTGGGAATTGTGAATTGGGGGTAAAGGAGGGTCGGAGACTTTAAGATTCTTAGAGCGTTCAGGGTTGCGGAGAGGTTGAATGGGGCCATGGTAGGGATTGGCGAGTGAGGGTGCGTGATGTGGATTGGTTTGAAAATGTGGGTTGGGCTCTTTGAGAGGTTTGACGGGCACCATATATGAATGTGGCTGATTTTTTTCTTCTGATGGTATCGTATTTGTGGCGTTGAGCACGGTATCTGGTAGATCCTTGGGCGCATCGGGAGGGACCAGTGAGTTCAACACAACTCGGGTCCAAGGACCTGCGCGCTAAAGTGGTTGTGATAGATGATTTTATCACACGAATTTAGTTACTTTGTGTTGCCAAATCCCAGAGGGAGGTTTCCTTACGCGAGTGTCATACAACTGGAGCCCACAGAAACAAAAAAAGACAAAAGTATGGACGTACTGGGAATCGAACCCAGGACCATCTCAATTTTCAAGACCTCAGAGAGATCATTGCAAATGAGATATTATACCCCTAAACCATGCGCCCATAATAACATTCAAATTTACCAGAAATGATAAAGCGACAACAAATCCTTCAGCCAGGCTGGAACATGTTGAGTGCAAAGCTGTTCTTCGGCTCGACAAAGTCCAAGGCCCTGTTTGGCGCGCGGGTGCCAGACCAGGATTTGACACATTTTTACAACATGCTCGAGGTTCCAGTTCGCTTTGGCACTCGTCTGGTTTGGGTAATTAGTGTTTTTTTTCTCTTCGATTTCATATCCTTTGTTCTAGTTTTGCTTTGGGATTTTTAGTTGCCGTGGGATATATACCGATAGCCCTGTCGGGTGGTATGATACCGTAAAAACTATGTATCATCGTCCAGAATCTCCAACTTTGGAAGAGGGTCGAAGCAACATTACGAAAAAAGAGTTATCATACCCGCCCCGTTAGAGAGACGTACCAAAGCAAAAGAAGAGAGAGAAAAAGAAAAAAAAACCTTACCACAGCAGGAAATTCTATGACATAGCACAAAACCCGATTGTTACGGCTTTTGTAGTATGTCGCTTTGACAGCTATGCCGGGAGGCTGGGTACAGTACTATCACAAATGTTGTGCGTCCGTGGGCTAAGAAATACCTATCAACCACATATCAGTGGATCTTGAGGAAGACGTTCCCAATTACTCTCTAAAGGATTTGCTCGGCACAAGATGGTTTTTTTTAAAGCAAAAATATGGATTTGGGCTCTGTGGGTTGACTCGGCATGACACCCGCATCAGTACTGACCAATCACCACCTGCGTATGTACCTACGGTAGACTCCCTACACACTTGCCGAAGCGACATAGCATCCGACATGATTCTGCCTCCCGAATCCAGGGGGGTTTAGCATGTATGATACCCCAAACAATACCATTGACTTAGCAAACAAAAAGCAACAACCCTGCCCAGGGTGGATGATTGAACTCGGTGCTGGTTTGTAGGAAGTCGGATTAAAGTGAGTGAAGCTAGCTATTAATTCACCTGTTTGTGATTGCATAATATCTGTACCAACCCCACCATCTATATCTCCAAGCCACAGAATATCCCATGCCCCCCGCATGGGTGGACTATCAACGTAACTGAAGAAAGAAATCTCTAATAAGCCCTTTGTGCTCCATTCGATTGGAATAGGAGAAAAGAGGAGAAAAGAGGAATCGCACTGTACAAGACCAGGACACCTTCCGCTTAAAAATGAATCCCAAGTTCCTAAGAAATATACCCTACCGGAACCAAAATCTATTCTATTATTGCTCGAAAAAATGAAACTTCTAACTTAATGTCTAAAATATCGGAAGAAAAACTAAAAGTATCATAGAAAAGAAATAAACATCTTAGACTGCTCTGCACAAAACTCATATTCCTCTGAAACTACCTAGACCAAGAAATGACTATTCCCACGGGACAAGATGATAAGCTCAATGGAATCAAGTGGGGACCTAATTACCCGATAAGTTGGGAATATCGGGCCTGTAGTAGCTCCACGATTCGGTGGCGTCCTTTTTCGGTGGCAATCCTGAGTGGCGTTTGACCAGATTTATCCGAGCTATCGAGGCTGACATCTTTACGCTCTAACAGTAGCTTCACGACTCCTTCGTGTCCGTTCTTAGCGGCCCAATAGAGCGGTGTTCGGCCATACGTGCTTGGGGTATCGGGGTTGACATCTTTCTGCCCCAACAGTAGCTTTAATATTCCCTCATGGCCATTCCCGGCAGCCCAAGAGAGCGGTGTTCGGCCATACTTGTCTGGGGTATCGGGATTGACATCTTTACGCTCTAACAGTAGCTTCACGACTCCTTCGTGTCCGCTCTCAGTGGCCCACGAGAGCGGTGTTTGGCCATACTCCGTGTCTGGGGTATCGGGGTTGACATCTTTCTGCCCCAACAGTAGCTTTACTATTCCCTCATGGCCCTTCCCGGCAGCCCACCAGAGCGGTGTTCGGCCATACTTGTCTGGGGTATCGGGGTTGACATCTTTCTGCCCCAACAGTAGCTTTACTATTCCCTCATGGCCATTCTCGGCAGCCCACCAGAGCGGTGTTCGGCCATACTTGTCTGGGGTATCGGGGTTGACATCTTTCTGCCCCAACAGTAGCTTTACTATTCCCTCATGGCCACTCCCGGCAGCCCAAGAGAGCGGTGTTCGGCCATACTCCGTGTCTGGGGTATCGGGGTTGACATCTTTCTGCCCCAACAGTAGCTTTACCATTCCCTCATGGCCATTCTTGGCAGCCCAAGAGAGCGGTGTTCGGCCACACGTGTCTGGGGTATCGGGGTTGACATCTTTCTGCCCCAACAGTGGCTTTACTATTCCCTCATGGCCATTCTCGGCAGCCCAAGAGAGCGGTGTTCGGCCATACTTGTCTGGGGTATCGGGGTTGACATCTTTCTGCCCCAACAGTAGCTTTACTATTCCCTCATGGCCATTCTCGGCAGCCCAAGAGAGCGGTGTTCGGCCATACTCCGTGTCTGGGGTATCGGGGTTGACATCTTTCTGCCCCAACAGTAGCTTTACTATTCCCTCATGGCCATTCTTGGCAGCCAAAGAGAGCGGTGTTCGGCCACACGTGTCTGGGGTATTGGGGTTGACATCTTTCTGCCCCAACAGTAGCTTTACTATTCCCTCATGGCCATTCTCGGCAGCCAAAGAGAGCGGTGTTCGGCCACACGTGTCTGGGGTACCGGGGTTGACATCTTTCTGCCCCAACAGTAGCTTTACTATTCCCTCATGGCCATTCTCGGCAGCCAAAGAGAGCGGTGTTTGGCCATACTCCGTGTCTGGGGTATCGGGGTTGACATCTTTCTGCCCCAACAGTAGCTTTACTATTCCCTCATGGCCATTCTCGGCAGCCCAAGAGAGCGGTGTTCGGCCATACTCCGTGTCTGGGGTATCGGGGTTGACATCTTTCTGCCCCAACAGTAGCTTTACTATTCCCTCATGGCCATTCT
>Ga0307517_10000228_pt1 | contig 94852 bp, 87 predicted proteins | sample 23_EM_MG_FD_194515 | JGI IMG/M metagenome (GOLD analysis project Ga0307517, IMG submission 194515) | Populus trichocarpa ectomycorrhiza microbial communities from riparian zone in the Pacific Northwest, United States - 23_EM | ecosystem: Host-associated > Plants > Roots > Unclassified | place...
GCGACGCTGCAATCGTTCGGCCGCTACCTCGCGTTCGGGCTGATCGCGTTGCCGCTGGGCTGGTTCGACCGCGACAAGCTGAAGGCCTTGACGCGTGCCGACTGGCTCGAGGCACTGAAGCTCGCGCTCGTCGGCAACGTCGTCTACTACCTGTTCCTCGCGAGTGCGATCCAGCGCGCCGGCGGGCCGCTGCCGACGATGATCATCGGCACGCTGCCGGTCGTGATCGCGATCACCTCGAAGCTGCGCGCTGCCGCGCCCGGCGCCCGCGTCGAGGCCCCGCTGACGTGGCGCCGGCTGCTGCCGTCGCTGCTGCTGATCGCGTCGGGCATCGCGCTCGTCAACCATGTCGAGCTCGACCGGCTGAAGGCCGACCCGCAGGCCGACATGGCGCGCTACGCGCTCGGCGCGCTGCTCGCCGTCGGAGCGGTCGCGTGCTGGACCTGGTACCCGATCCGCAATGCCGAATGGCTGCGCGCCCACCCCGATCGCAGCCCGCGCGGCTGGGCCACCGCGCAAGGTTTGATGACCTTGCCGCTGGCGCTCGCCGGCTACGGCCTGACCTGGATCTGGGCCGCGATCACCGGCGACCCATTCGCGATGCCCTTCGGCCCGCGCGTGCTGGACTTCCTGCTGCTGATGTTCGCAATCGGCTTGTTCGCGTCGTGGCTGGGCACGCTGTGCTGGAACGAGGCCAGCCAGCGCCTGCCGCCGACCCTGGCCGGCCAGCTGATCGTGTTCGAGACGCTGGCCGCGCTGAGCTACGCGTTCGTGCTGCGCGGGCAGGCGCCGCAGATCGAGACGCTGATCGGCGTGGCGCTGCTGGTGGCCGGCGTCGTGTGGGCGGTGCGCACCCAGCCGAGTGCGGCCGACGCGCATCCGAATTGAGCCCTAACGAACGTACGGTGCGTCGGGCAATTCGTTCGGGTTCGCCTCATCGGCGACCAACGCGAAATGCGTTGCGAGCAGCGCATCGACCGCGTCGATCGCCTGGTTCAGCCCGGCCTCGAACTGACCGGCCTTGAAGGCCGCGCCCATCGTCTCGGCGATGCGCTGCCAGTGCGCCGCATCGACATGCCGCGCCACGCCGCGATCGGCGACGATCTCGATCGCGTGCTCGGCGAGCAGCAGGTAGATCAGCACGCCGTTGTTGTGCTCGGTGTCCCAGACGCGCAGCTTGCCGAACATCATCACCGCCCGTTCGCGCACCGTCGCGCCGCGCCGGAGGTAGCTCAGCGGCAGCCCGGCCTCGACGCAGACGCGGATCTCGCCGCTGTGCCGGCGCTCGCTGGTGGCGACGCGCGCCTCGATGCGCTGCAGTGCGCCCGCGCCGAGCAAGCGCGCGGCATCCGTTTCATCGAGCCGCCGATGCTTGAGGAGTCTCATGAGCCAATGACTCATTGAAGCCCCCTGCGTCGCTGCGCGCCGGTCCCCCCGAGGGGGAGCGAGCGCCTAGGGAACGGCCCGGCAGCGCTCATCACCAACTCCCCGACGCACCGCCGCCGCCAAAACTGCCACCCCCACCGGAGCTGAAGCCGCCACCGCCGCCGCCGCCTCCACCACCACCCCCACCGAATCCCCCGCCGCCGCCGCCCCAGATGATCGGCCCGCTGCGCCCGAGGCGGCCGCTGCCCATGCCCATCACGCCGACGAGGAACAGCGCGACCAGGCCGGCGCCGGCGGCGACGAGCAGGCTCGCGGTGAGCCAGAAGCCGATGCCGCCGATCGCGCCGCCGGTCAACAGCGCGCCGAGCTTGCGGCCGAAGATCGCGGTCAGCAGCGCACCGGCGATCGGCACGCCGACGAACAGGAAGATCGCGAGGTCCTGCAGGTCGAAGCCCGAACCGCGCTGCTTGGCGCGCGCGCTCTTCGCGTCCGGCGCCGGCAGCGCTTCGCCGGCGATGCTCTTGTCGATGCGGTCGATCGCCGCGTTCAGTCCGCCGGCGTAGTCGTTGGCCTTGAACGCCGGCTTGATCTGCTCGTTGATGATGCGGCCGGCGAGCACGTCGGGGATCGCGCCTTCGAGCGTGCGCGCGACCTCGATGTTCACGCGCCGGTCGTTCTTCGCGACGATGATGACGAGCCCGTCGCCGACATCGCGCCGGCCGACCTTCCACGTGTCCGCGACGCGAAAGCCGTAGCTCGCGATGTCCTCGGGCTGGGTCGTTGGCACCATCAGCACGACGACCTGGGCGCCGCGCTGGGTCTCGATCGCGGCGAGCTTGGCGGTCAGCGCGCTGGCCTGCGCCGGCGTCAGCGTGCCGGTCTGGTCGACCACGCGCCCCGACAGCGGCGGCACCGGCAATACCGCCTGCGCCCGCGCGACGCCCACGCACAGCAGCGCGCAGGCCGCGGCGAACAACGTCAGCAGGCGGCGCATCATCGGCGCCGGGTCACTTGGCCGCAGACGCGGGCTTGTCGAAGCTCACCGCCGGCGGCACCGAGATCTGCGCTTCGTTCTGCACCGTGAAGCTGGGCTTGGTCTTGTAGCCGAACACCATCGCGGTCAGGTTGCTCGGAAAGCTGCGCGTCAGCACGTTGTAGTCGGCCACCGTCTGGATGTACTTGTTGCGAGCCACAGTGATGCGGTTCTCGGTGCCTTCGAGCGTGATGCGCAGGTCCTGGAACGCCTGATTGGCCTTCAGGCTTGGGTACTGCTCGGCGACCACCATCAAACGGCTCAGCGCGCTCGTGAGCTGGCCCTGCGCGGCCTGGAATTTCTCGAACGCGGCCGGGTCGTTGACGAGCTCCGGCGTGGCCTGGATGCTGGTGGCCTTGGAGCGCGCCTCGATCACCTTGGTCAGCGTGTCCTGCTCGAAGCTGGCCTCGCCCTTGACGGTGGCGACGATGTTCGGGATCAGATCGGAGCGCCGCTGGTACTGGTTCAGCACCTCGGCCCAATTCGCCTTGACCTGCTCGTCCAGCGTCTGGAAGTTGTTGTAGCCGCAGCCCGACAGCGCGAGCGCCGCGAGCAATGCGAGGCCGGCAACGCGCAGGCGCGCCAGAGAGAGCGTGAGAGTCATGGGGTGTCCTCCGAATGTGGCGGGCAATGCTACCCCGCGACGCCGACGTGGGGCCGCGCGCCGCGGATTCAATGGCGGGGCGCCCGCGACGCCCTCGTTACAGTCCGTGCATGACCTTGCTGACCCATGCACTGCGGGCGGGCCGCACGGCCGCGCCGACCGACCGACACTCGATCCCCACCGCACTCGTCGCCGGCGCCGGCGGCGCGCTCGGTTCGGCGGTGCTCGAGGCGATGCTCGCCGGCCGCCACTTCGCGCCGGTGCGCGTGCTCGCGACACGTGCGCTCGGCAGCGCGATGCGCGGGCTCGAGCCTGTCGTCGTCGACGACGACGGCTTCGACACGCCGCCCGCGCCCGACGAGGCGCCGATCGCCGACACCGCGCTGATCGTGTTCGATCGCGAGCGCCATGCCAATGGCCGCGAGCTCGCGTTCCTGCGGCCGGCACCCGATGCACTGGCCCCGCTCGCCGGCTGGCTGCGGCAGCGCGGCGTACGCGCCCTCGTGGTCGTGCTGCCGCACGCGCCTGCCACGCTGCCGGAGGCGCTGAAGGCGGGCCTGGCGAACCTCGACGAGCACGCGGTCAGCGCGCTCGGCTTCGAGCAACTCGTGTTCGTGCGCTCGGCCCAGCCGCCGTCGAGCGCGCGCGCCGCGCAGTGGCTGCAGCGCCTGGCCGACGGCCTGCTCGCGCAGATGCGCATGATGGTGGCGAGCACGAACCAGCCGGTGCGCGCGAGCAAGGTCGCGCGTTTCGTCGCCGAGCTCGCGGCCCAGCTGCGTGACAGCGCACCCGGCACGCGCGTCGCGCCACCCGAGCTGGTGTGGCAGGCCGCGCAGCTGCGCGACCCGGCGCCGCTGGTGCACGCCTGGCTCGCCGCGCGCGAGCTGCCCGATCTCAGCGCGCCACGGCAGCGCTGGTGAGCGGGCGCGCGGCGTCGGCCTCGTCCGCCGGCACCGCAGTCCACGCCACCAGCAGCAGCGCGGCGAACAGCGACGCGGCGATGCCGAGCAGGACGCGGCCGGTTTCGGTTAGCGGACGCAAGGGGCAGAGCTGGCGCATCGTGAGGACTCCTGACTCGCCGCATCGGGATCTGCAGCGTAGGCCACAGCATCGGGCCGTCGTGCGAAGCGAGTTCGAAGCCTGCGTGAAGTCGTCGTCTGATCAGCCCGCGGGCCGCAGCACCGCATGCCCCTCGCCGGCGAGCGGCAGCGACAGCATCGCGAGCGCACCGCCGGCGTCGGCATTCTTCAGCGAGACGCGGCCGTGGTGCAGCTCGGCGATCTCCTTCACGAACGACAGGCCGAGCCCGGTGCTCTTCTTGTTGGAATTCGGGCGCGCGAGCGAATAGAACTTCTCGAACACCTTGTCCCCGGCGTACTCGGGGATGCCCGGCCCCTGGTCCTGCACGGTCGCATCGACGACGCCACGGCCGCGCCGTTGCAGCGCGAGCGTGACGACACCGCCGCGCGGCGAGAAATCGATCGCGTTGTCGACCAGGTTCGCGAGCGCGCGGCGCAGCAGGAAGGCATCGCCCTCGACGCTCGCCGCATCGCCCGCGCGCAGCTCGACGCGCACGCTGCGCGCCGCGCCGCTGGACTGTGCGCTCGTCATGACCTCGGCCGCGAGCGCGCGCAGATCGACCAGCTCGGTGCGGTCGAGCGCGCGGCGCGATTCGAGCGAGGTCAGCTCCATCATCCGGTCCACCAGCTCCTGGATGCGCTGCGTCTCGCGCACGATGTTGCCGATGAAGCGCGCGCGGTCCGCCTCGGGCATGTTCTCCTGCAGCAGCTCGGCCGCGCCGCGGATCGCCGACAGCGGGCTCTTGACCTCGTGCGTCAGCGTCTGCACGTAGTCGGCGACGTAGTTGCGGCCGGCGAGCGCGTCGCGCATCTCGTCGTAGGCCGCGCCGATCGCGCCGAGCGCGCGCCGGCCCAGGCGCGGCAGGCTGAACGAACGCTGCGCGCGCACATAGCGCAGGTAGTCGGCGATCACGCCGAATGGCCGCACCAGCCACACCGACAGGATCACCACCAGCAACAGCACCGCGACCACCGAGGTCGCGCCGACCAGCAAGGTCTTGCGCCGCGCCGCGTCGATGAACTGGCCGAAGCTCTGCACCGGCTTGCCGACGCTGACGGCGCCGATGATCTGGTCGTCGACCCGCACCGGCGCGGCGACGAACATCACCTGCGACTTCGGGTCGCCCGACACGTCGGGCGTCGCGCGCGCGCCGTACTGGCCTTGCAGCGCCAGGTGCACGTCACGCCACTGCGAATGGTCCTGGCCGACCTTGCTTCCGAGCGAATCGAAGACGACGCGGCCGGCGCGATCGACCACCGTGAGGCGCAGCTCGACCCGGCTCTTCTCGACCCCGTAGATGTCGGCGCTGAAGCGCTTCGCATAGAGCGCGTCGAACACCGGCTGCAGCGCTTCGGTGTGCAGCACCCCGTCGGCCGAGTGGCTCTCGACGATCGCGGCGAGCAGGTGCGCGGTCTCGACCATCGACTCCTCGGCCGATTCGCGGTAGCGCGGATCGATGTCGGCGAGCTGCCGGTACATCAGCGCGCCGACGCCGAGCGCGTAGGCGAGCAGGATGCCGATGAAGATGCGGGTGCGCTTCGTCAATGAGGCCCCCCGGTTGATGGGTACATCAACCGCCCCCCGAGGGGGTCGGGCCGGCTTGAGGCGGCCCGGCGCTCGGCCCGCGGCCGCCCGTTACCGTCGGCGGAGGCACCTCGGGGCTCAAGGCTGCGCGGGCAGGTCTTCGGCCAGCGCATACCCGCTGCCGCGATGGGTGCGGATCGGTTCGAGCTGCGGCGCGATCAGTTTCATCTTGGCGCGCAAGGTCTTCACGTGCGCGTCCACGGTGCGGTCCAGGCTCTCGGTCGCATCGTCCCAGACGCGTGCGAGCAGCGCATCGCGCGAGAACACATGGCCGGGGCGCGAGGCCAGCGTCTTCAGCAGGCCGAACTCGTAGCGCGAGAGTTCGAGCGGCCGGCCATAGAAGCGGATCTGGCGCCGGCCCTCGTCGACGCTGACCGGCGTCACCGGCGCAGTCTCGGCCACGGCGGCGGCGGCCGGGCGGGCGCTGCGCCGCAGGATGGACCGGACCCGCGCCACCAGCTCGCGCGGCGAGAACGGCTTGGGCACGTAGTCGTCGGCGCCGAGCTCAAGCCCGACGACACGGTCGATCTCGTCGCTGCGGGCAGTCAGGAAGATGACCGGCACCTCGGCGTTGAGCACGCGCAGCCGCTTGAACACCTCGAACCCGCTGCTGTCGGGCAGACCGACGTCGAGGATCACGAGCGCGGGCGGCTGCGCTTGCGCCTGCACGAGCGCCGCTTCGCCGGTCGCGACCCAGGCCGGTTCGAAGCCTTCGGTGCGCAGCGCGTACTGCAGCGTGTCGGCGATGCCGGGTTCGTCCTCGACGATCAGGATGCGCGGTTTCATCAACGCCATCGTTTGTTATTCGGCCGGCAGGAAGCCGTCGATCGAGAGGTAGCGCTCGCCGGTGTCGTAGTTGAAGCCCAGCACCGTCGCACCCGTTGCCAGCTCGGGGAGCTTCTGCGCGATCGCCGCAAGCGTCGCACCGGACGAGATGCCGACCAGCATGCCTTCCTCGCGCGCCGCGCGCCGGGCCATCTCGCGCGCGGCCTCGGCCTCGACCTGGATCACGCCGTCGAGCAGGTCGGTGTGCAGGTTCTTCGGGATGAAGCCCGCGCCTATGCCCTGGATCGGGTGCGGGCTGGGCTTGCCGCCGCTGATCACCGGCGAGGCGCTGGGTTCGACCGCGAACACCTGCAGTTTCGGCCACATCGCCTTCAGCACCTTGGCACAACCGGTGATGTGACCGCCGGTGCCGACGCCGGTGATCAGCGCGTCGACACCCTCCGGGAAGTCCGCGGCGATCTCCTGCGCGGTGGTGCGCAGGTGCACGTCGATGTTGGCCGGGTTCTCGAACTGCTGCGGCATCCAGCCGCCGGGCGTCAGCGCGAGCAGCTCGGTGGCGCGTGCGATCGAGCCGTTCATGCCCTTCTCGCGCGGCGTCAGTTCGAAGCGCGCGCCGTACGCCAGCATCAGGCGGCGGCGCTCGATGCTCATGCTGTCGGGCATCACGAGGATCAGCCGGTAGCCCTTCACCGCGGCGACCATCGCCAGGCCCACGCCGGTGTTGCCCGAGGTCGGCTCGATGATCGTGCCGCCCGGCCTCAACGCGCCCGAGGCCTCGGCCGCCTCGACCATCGCCAGCGCGATGCGGTCCTTGATCGAGCCGCCGGGGTTGCTGCGCTCGCTCTTGATCCAGACCTGGTGCGTGGCGCCGAACAGCCGGTTGATGCGAATGTGCGGCGTGTTGCCGATGGTGGACAGGATGCTGTGGGCGAGCATGGACGTCGTCTCCGCTGAAGTCGCCAAATTATGGGCGTGATAATCCGCCGATGTTCGCGCCTCTTCAAAACGACAGCTTCCTGCGCGCCTGCCTGCGCCAGCCCACCGACCACACCCCCGTGTGGCTGATGCGCCAGGCCGGCCGCTACCTGCCCGAGTACCGCGCCACGCGCGCGAAGGCCGGCAGCTTCATGGGCCTGGCGACCAACCCCGACTTCGCCACCGAGGTCACGTTGCAGCCGCTCGATCGTTACGCCCTCGATGCCGCGATCCTTTTCAGCGACATCCTGACCGTGCCCGATTCGATGGGCCTGGGCCTGAGCTTTGCCGAAGGCGAGGGGCCGCGTTTCGCGCACCCGCTGCGCGACGAAGCCGCGGTCGCCAGACTCGCGGTACCCGACCTGGACAAGCTGCGCTATGTGTTCGACGCCGTCACGGCGATCCGCCAGGCCTTGAACGGCCGCGTGCCGCTGATCGGCTTCTCGGGCAGCCCCTGGACCCTGGCCTGCTACATGGTGGAGGGCGCGGGCTCGGACGACTACCGGCTCGTCAAGACCATGCTCTACAGCCGGCCCGACCTGATGCACCGCATCCTGGAGGTGAACGCCGCCGCGGTCGCGCAGTACCTAAACGCGCAGATCGAGGCCGGCGCGCAGGCGGTGATGATCTTCGACAGCTGGGGCGGCGTGCTCGCCGACGGCGCGTTCCAGGCCTTCAGCCTGGCCTACACGCAGCGCGTTCTGGCGCAGCTCAAGCGCGAGCACGGCGGCCAGCGCATTCCGCACATCGTGTTCACGAAAGGCGGCGGCCTGTGGCTGGACGAGATCGCGGCCAGCGGCCCCGACGTGGTCGGGCTCGACTGGACGGTGAACCTCGGTCAGGCGCGAGCCCGCATCGGCGATCGCGTGGCGTTGCAGGGCAACATTGATCCGAACGTGCTGTTCGCCAATCCCGAGCAGATCCGCACCGAAGTGACGCGAACGCTGGAGAGTTTCGGCCCGCCCGGCGCGCACATCTTCAACCTCGGCCACGGCATCAGCCAGCACACGCCACCGGACCATGTCGCGGTGCTGGTGGACACGGTGCACCAGGTCTCGCGCCGGATGCGCACCACCGGGTGAGGCCGATCCGATACGACTATTGCGTATCGTTCGGTGGCAGATAAGTGAGCACTCAGGGCTTGACTTATCCCCAAAATCGGGCATCGGCTTCACAGCGTGTCGCGAACGCTGCAGTGCAGCATGGTATTCCCACCAACCCGCGCTAAGTCCTTGATTTCATTGAAGGTCGTGGATTGCCGCGAAAGTGGGCAATCCTTTCCGATGTGAGGCGCAGCCAGCGTTTGCGGCCCATCCGGAGGGGGTTGCCCACAAAGTTATCCACAGGCGAAGTGGAAAAATGTCGAAAGCGTTATGAATCATCGACTTAGGATGATGAAGTGAAGCAAATTTTAGTTGTGCACCATAACTCTCGAAGGCGTTCAGGTGTCTGATTCGGCGATCGTGAAGGTCGCCGTGGACACGCCCCAGCACACCGGTCTCTCGGCCCCGCTCGACTACTCAAGTGAGCGCACGCTGTTGCCAGGAACCCTGGTGAATGTTCCCCTCGGCAAGCGCGATGTGCCAGGCATCGTGTGGGATGGTGGCCCCGAGATCGCGCCGGACGTGGTGCTGCGCCCGGTCTCGCAGGCCCTGGACGCGCTGCCGCCGCTGGGTACGGCGTGGCGCGCGCTGGTCGACTTCACGGCGGCCTACTACCAGCGCAGCACCGGCGAGATCGCGCTGTCGGTGTTGCCGCCCGAATTGCGCAAGCTCGACAACACCCAGCTCGCGAACCGGATCAAGAAGCTGCACAAGGCCTTGGAGGCCCCATCCGCCGTGACCGCGGCCACGGCTGCGCCCGCCTTGACCGATGCGCAAACCGACGCGCTCGCGCAGATCGAAGCGCTGGTCGCCGCCGCGGCCACCGGCAGCGCGCCGGCGCCGCTGCTGCTGCACGGCGTGACCGGCAGCGGCAAGACCGAGGTCTACCTCGGCGCCGCCGCGCAGGCGCTCGCCGCCGGCCGGCAGGCGCTGGTGCTGGTGCCCGAGATCAATCTCACGCCGCAGCTCGAGGCGCGCTTTGCCGAACGGTTCAAAGGTCGCCACATCGTTTCGCTGCACAGTGCGCTGACGCCGGCGCAGCGCCTGCGCAGCTGGCTTGCCGCGCACCTCGGGCTGGCCGACCTGGTGCTGGGCACGCGGCTGGCGGTGTTCGCCTCGATGCCGAGGCTCGGGCTGATCGTCGTCGACGAAGAGCACGACCCGTCGTACAAGCAGCAGGACGGCGCGCGCTACTCGGCGCGCGATCTCGCCGTGTACCGCGGCCGGCTCGAGCGCGCGGTCGTCGTGCTCGGTTCGGCGACACCGTCGCTCGAAACCTGGCAGCGCGCGAACGAAGGCCGCTACCAGCGCCTCGCGCTGCCGGCCCGCATCGGCGGCGGCGCGTTGCCCAAGGTGCGGCTGGTCGACATGAACCAGCAGCCCAAGCAGCGCGGCGCCAACACGGCGCTGTCGCCGCCGCTCGTCGATGCGCTGCAACAGCGCATCGCGCGCGGCGAACAAAGCCTGGTGTTTTTGAACCGCCGCGGCTACGCGCCGGTGCTGCATTGCGCCGACTGCGGCTGGAAGAGCGGCTGCCCGAACTGCAGCGCCTGGCGCGTGTTCCACAAGCTCGACCGCACGCTGCGCTGCCACCACTGCGGGTTCACCGAACGGGTGCCGCGCGCCTGTCCCAACTGCGGCAATCTCGACATCGCCCCGGTCGGCCGCGGCACCGAGCGGCTCGAGGAGCAGCTCGCGGCTTTGCTGCGCACGCCGGACGACCAGCCGGCCCGCATCGCCCGCATCGATGCCGACAGCACGCGGCTCAAGGGTGCGCTCGAAGCCCAGCTCGGCGCGGTGCATGCGGGCGATGTCGACGTGCTCGTCGGCACGCAGATGGTCACCAAGGGCCACGACTTCCGCCGCATCACGCTGGTCGCCGCGGTGAACCCCGACAGCTCGCTGTTCAGCAGCGACTTTCGCGCGCCCGAGCGCTTGTTCGCGCTGCTGATGCAGGCCGGCGGCCGCGCCGGCCGCGACGCGGCGCAGGCCGCGCGCAGCGAGATGTGGGTGCAGACCTGGCATCCGCAACACGCGCTCTATGGCGCGCTGCGCCTGCACGACTTCGAGGCGTTCGCAGGCAGCCAGCTGAAGGAGCGCGAGATGGCCGGCCTGCCACCCTACTCGCACCTCGCGATCCTGCGCGCCGATGCGCGCACGCCGGAGGCGGCGCGTGCGTTCCTGCAGGCGGCGGCCGATCTGGCGCAGACGCTGCCCGGCGCCGAGCAGGTGACGGTCTATCCGCCGGTACCGCTGGGCGTGGCGCGCGTCGCAAACGTCGAGCGCATGCAGATGCTGATCGAATCGGCCTCGCGTGTCGCGCTGCAGCGCTTTCTGAGCGTCTGGCTGCCGGCGTTGCACGAGATGCGCAGGCGCGCCACGACCAAGGATGAGCGCATCCTGCGCTGGGCGGTGGACGTCGATCCGTCAGCGATTTGACGGCCCGCGCCGCCGCACCGGCCCGCGCGGCGCCGGGGTCGCGAGCGGTCGCGCCACATCGGCGAGCAGCAAGGTCGCGCGCACCAGTTCCTCGACCGCCGCGCTGAGGTCGGCCGGAGGCTCCAGCGACTCGATCTCGGCCAGAAGATCATCGGCGTCTTCGAGATCGTCGGGCGCGAGGTGACGATAGACCAGCGCGAGCGGCTCGGTCAGCTTTTTCGCATCGAGTGCCATCAGTTCGGGGAACAGCTCGAGCGCGGTGGCGAAGCCGGCGACCCAGGGATAGACCGCATCGATCGCCGGCTCGTCGGCATCGTCTTCATCTTCGTCGTTGTCCGCATCGACGACGCCGCGGTCGTGCGCGGCTTCATCATCGTCAGCACTCAACTCGAACACCCAGGGATCGAACCATTGGCGGCGTGCGATCGCGTCGTTCAGTTCGGCGTGACGGCGCAAGACCAGCTCATGCAGGCGCGAGATGTCGAAACGCGGCGGAAGCGCACGGCCATCGACGTCGGTGACGTGCGGCAACCAGCGCGCTGCCGGCACGCCGCGCGGCTGCACCAGCAGGCCGCACAGAAAACCGTCGAGCATGCTGACGTCGAGCGCCTCCAGCGGCGCGGGCACGCGGTCGAGCAGGTCCTGCAGCTCGTCGAGCTCGCGGTCGTTCAGCGGCCGCACGGAAGGGCGATGAGAAGAGGTGCCGGTCATACGGCATTGTCGCGCGCTGCGTGAATGCGCCCGCACAACGTGACGGAGTACCGGACTGTGTGACGCATTGCAACGCTGGGCCGGTCTCCCTCATATTGGGGATGGTGAGCGCTAGGATGCACCCCTAGAGTCGGCTCGTTGCTGTCACACGGGGCCTCGATCAGAGGCCGCGGAGCACGGTTCCACAGTCCCGGCCAAGAACATCACACCGAACAGGGTCCAGAACCAGCACCAGTCCCAACGACGTCCTTTTCTGAAGGACTTCAAAGCCCACCTGCTCGCGCAGGTGGGCTTTTTTTTACCCCGCATGTCACGCTCACCACAGAATCATCTGCGTGCAGCGAAACAAGGCCATCTTGCGGCCCTCAGCATTGAACACCGTGGCCGACCAGACTTGCGTGGTGCGGCCCAGGTGCTCGGCCACCGCCTCGGTGCGCATCAGGCCTTGCTTCGCGGTGCCGAGAAAGTTGCTCTTCAGCTCGACCGTCGTGAAGCCCTTCGCGCCCTCGGGCAGATGCGCGATGGTCGCGTAGCCGGCGCAGGTGTCGGCGAGCAGGATCACGCTGGCGGCGTGCAGAAACCCGTTGGGCGCCATCATCCAGGGCTGGATCTCGAGCTGCATGGCCATGCGGCCCTCGCTCAGCTCGGTGACGCGCACGCCGTAGCGATCCGGCAGCGTGCCGACCTGGCGCGTGCGGAATCCTTCGATGTCGATGTTCGGGCGCAGCATGCCGGGCTCCTGAGTTGAAGCCCGCAGCATAGCGAGGACGGCGCCCTACAGCCGCTCGGACTCCGCGGTGCGCGGCTGCCACTTCATCAGCCGCAGCTCGATCTTGCCGACCGCGCCATCCAGCATCAGCGCGAACACGGTGAGCACGAGGATGCCGGCCATCACGGTGTTGATGTCGAATGCCCCCTCGGCCTGCAGGATCAGATAGCCCACGCCGCGCGACGAGCCCAGGTACTCGCCCACCACCGCGCCGACGAACGCCAGGCCGACGCTGGTGTGCAGCGAGCTGAACACCCAGCTCGTCGCCGACGGCAGGTAGACGTGGCGCAGCAGCTGGCGCTGCGACGCCCCCAGCATGCGCGCATTCGCAAGCACCACCGGGCTGACTTCCTTCACGCCCTGGTAGACGTTGAAGAACACGATGAAGAACACCAGGGTCACACCGAGCGCGACCTTGCTCGCGATGCCCAGGCCGAACCACACCGCGAAGATCGGCGCCAGGATCACGCGCGGCATGCTGTTCGCGGCCTTGATGTACGGATCGGCGATCGCCGCGGCGAGCGGGCTGAGCGCGAGCCACAGCCCGCACGCCAGGCCCAGCACCGTGCCGATGCCGAACGCGAGCACGGTCTCGAGCAGCGTGACCCAGAGGTGCTGGTAGATGTCGGCGTTCGTGACGAACCAGGCCCAGATGCGGCTGAAGATCTTCAGCGGCTCGCCGAAGAAGAACGCGGCCTGCTGATCGTTCTCGAACACGATCGGTGGAACCAAGCCGGGCTTCGTGGCCACGTGCCAGAGCACGAAGATGAACACGAGCAGTCCGACCTGCCAGACGCGCAGGTTCCTCGTGCTCGGTTTGATGGTGCGCCAAACGTTCGTCATGCTGCGAGCTGTTGTTGGTAGCCCTTCAGCACCTCGTCGCGCAGCACGCCCCAGATCGCCTGGTGCAGCTCGACGAAGCGGCCGGTCGCGCGCACCTCGGCCACGTCGCGCGGGCGCGGCAGGTCGATCGCGAATTCACCGATGGGGTGCGAGCCCGGCCCGGCGGAGAGGCACACGACGCGGTCGCTCATCGCGATCGCCTCGTCGAGATCGTGGGTGATGAACAGCACGGCTTTCTTCTTCGCGGCCCAGAGCTCGAGCACTTCGTTCTCCATCAGCTGGCGGGTCTGGATGTCGAGCGCCGAGAACGGCTCGTCCATCAGGATGATGTCGGGATCGAGCACCAGGGTCTGCGCGAGACTCACGCGCTTGCGCATGCCGCCCGAGAGCTGGTGCGGATAGCGGTCACCGAAGCCGCCGAGACCGACGCGCTTGAGCCACTCGTCGGCCTGCGCGCGCGCATCGACGACGCCGCGAAACTCGAGCCCCGCCATCACGTTCTGCCGTGCGGTGCGCCATGGCATCAGGCTCTCGGCCTGGAACATGTAGCCGGCGCGCGCGTTGATGGCATCGGCCAGTGGCTGCCCGAACACACGCACTTCGCCGGTGCTCGGCGCGAGCAGCCCGGCCGCGACGTTCAGCAGGGTGCTCTTGCCGCAGCCGGTCGGCCCGACGACCGAGACGAACTCGCCCACGCCGACGCTCAGATTCACATCGCGCACCGCGGTGTAGCGCTGGTCCGGGTGGTTCTTGTCGGCGAAGGTGCAGGAGACGTCGCGCAGCACGAGTGCGGCGCTGCCAGGATCAGCCTTGGGGGTACTTTGCATTCGCCTTCTTCACGAAGTCGTTGGTGTAGATCGCCGCCAGATCGATCTTCGCGGCGGCGATCTCGGGGTCGATGCTCGCCAGCGCGCGCCGCGCCGTTTCGGCGCCGGCCTCGGGGAACATGCCGTCGACCGAGAGCGCGCCCTTGGCCGCGAGGAACGCATCGACATAGACCGCGCGATCGCCGAGCAGGTAGCTCTCGGGCACGGCCTTGATGATGTCGCCGGCACCGGCGGCCTGGATCCACTTGTCGGCGCGCACGATGGCGTTCGTCAGCGCCTGCGCGGCGGCCGGGTGCTTGTCGATGAAGCTCTGCGGCGCATACAGGCAGCCCGCCGGCATCGGACCGCCGAAGACCTTGTCGGCCTCGGCAACAATGCGCGTGTCGGAGACGACCTTCAAGTCGCCCGAGCGCAGCAGCAGCGTGATCACCGGGTCGAGGTTGCTGATCGCATCGATCTGGCCGGAACGCATCGCCGCGACCGCGCCGCTGCCGGCGCCGACGCCGATGATGGACACATCGGTCGGCTTCAAGCCGGCCTTGGCGAGCACGAAGTTCGCGAGCACGTTGGTGCTCGAACCGGGTGCGGTGACGCCGAGCTTCTTGCCCTTCAGGTCAGCGACGCTCTTGAAGTTGGGCATGGTCTTCGGGTTCACGCCCAGCACGATCTGCGGCGCGCGGCCCTGCAGCGCGAACGCACGCAGACGCTGGCCCTTGATCTGCATGTTGATGGTGTGCTCGAACGCGCCCGAGACCACATCGGCGCTGCCGCCGATCATGGCCTGCAGCGCGCGCGAGCCGCCGGCGAAATCGGCGATCGTCAGGTCCAGCCCTTCGGTCTTGAAGTAACCCAGGCTTTCGGCGATCGTCAGCGGCAGGTAGTACAGCAGGTTCTTGCCGCCCACCGCGATCGTGAGCCTGGCCTTCTCGAGCGCCTGCGCGCTGACGACCGAAGGCGCCGCGATCAGCGCGGCGCTGGCCAGAACAAAACTTCGACGTTGCATGGTCAAAAGACTCCGTGATTCGGGGGTGCAAGGCGCAACCCGTAGAATGAATTTCAATGAGTTCGCGCAGACTACGGGCCACGCTGTTGATCGCATTGTCGTTGGGCGCGGCATTCGGCGCATCGGGGCAGACCACCATCGACGCGATCCCTGGCGTCGCGCCGGCCTCCGCAGCGTCGGCCCCCGCGCCCCCGCTCTCGCTATCCGCACGAAAGGTCTACGAGCAGGCGCGTTCGCAACTGGTGCAGATCCGCACCGTGCTGAAGGGCCGCGCAAGCCAGACCTCGGTCGGCTCAGGGTTTTTCGTCTCGCGCGAAGGTCACATCGTCACCAACTTTCACGTCGTCGCCGAGGCCGCGCTGAAGCCCGAGCGGCACGACCTCGTCTACGTCACCGCCGACGGCCGCGAGGCGCCGCTGCAGATCCTGCAGCTCGACGTGCTGCACGACCTCGCGCTGCTGAAGGCCGGCGACGCCGACGGGCGCAGCTTCGATGCGCTGGCCTTCCGCACCGACGCGCAGCCGCTGTCGCAGGGCGAACGCATCTATTCGCTCGGCAACCCGCTCGACGTCGGCTTCGCGGTCACCGAGGGCACCTACAACGGCCTCGTGAAGCGCAGCTTCTATCCACAGATCTTCTTCGGCGGCGCGTTGAGCGGTGGCATGAGCGGCGGTCCGGCACTCGACGGCCAGGGCCATGTGATCGGCATCAACGTGGCGCGCCGCGTCGACGGCGAACAGGTCAGCTTCCTGGTCCCGGCGAGCTTCGCGGCGACGCTGCTCGCGCGCGGCCGCGACGCCGCACCGACCCGGGCCGCGGCCTACCCGATCGTCACCGCGCAGCTGATGCAGCATCAGGCCGCGCTCACCGAGCGCTTCATCAAGCAGGGCTGGAAGTCGGCGACGCACCCGCGCTACCACGTGCCCGTACCCAGCGACGAGTTCATGCGCTGCTGGGGCAGCAGCGACCCGTCGCGCACCGGGGGGCTCGATGTCGAGCGCTCGAACTGCGTGATGGACACGCGCATCTTCGTCGGCGACTACAACACCGGCGCAATCAGCGTGCGCCACGAGAGCTACGACGGGGCCAAGCTCGGCACGCTGCGCTTCGCGGCACGCCACGCGCAGGCGTTTCGCAACGAGGACTTCACGCGCCTGCGCAGCGAATACCAGACCAAGCCGCAATGCCATGAGGACTTCATCGACCGCGGCGGGCTGCCGCTGCGCGCGGTCGTGTGCCTGCGCGCCTACAAGAAGCTGCCCGAGCTCTACGACGTGTCGGTGCTGGTCGCCACGCTCGACCAGACCCAGGCCGGTGTGCAGGGCCGCTTCGACGCACAAGGCCTGAGCTTCGCGAACGCGCAGAAGCTCGCGAAGCACTACCTGGAAGGCTACGGATGGGCGCGCTGACCCATGTGCACCCCTCGGACACCGAGTACGGCGTCCCGTTCCCCGAGGGGACGGCGCCCGGCTTGGAGCGGCCCGGCGTTCGGGCGCTGATCGAGGTTCTCGATCGCGACGGCCAGGTCCGCCAATCGATCACGGTGCTGCACTGGCCGCTGCGCATCGGCCGCGCGCTCGACAACGACGTGGTGCTGAGCGACCCGCACGTCGCGGCGCATCACCTGGTCATCGATCAGACCGAGTCGGACCTCGCGCTGCGCGTCGGCGAGAGCGTCAACGGCGTGCTGCTCGGAGCCAAGCGCCTGCGCAGCGGCGAGGTTGCGGCGCTGCCGGCGGACGGCGACGCCGTCGAGCTCGGCGTCGGCCGCACGCGGCTGCGGCTGCGCCTGCCCGGCCACACGCTCGCCTCCGAGCTCGCGATCGCGCCGACGACCTCGCTGAAACGCCGCGCCGCGCCGATCGTGCTGACCGCGTTGCTGCTGCTCGCCGGCGTGCTGTTCAACAGCTACCTCGGCAACGACCCCGACAACTTCACGCGTGCCGCCGGCAGCACCCTGCTCAGCGCCATCGTCGGTGCGGCGCTGTGGTGCGGCGTGTGGGCAACCTTGTCGAAGATCTTCACGCGCCAGGCGCATTTCAGCTGGCACGTGCGCGTCTTCCTGCTCGCCGCGCTCGCGCTGATGCTGCTCAGCGTCGTGCCGCCGCTGCTCGCGTTTTCGTTCTCGTGGCCATGGATGACCGACTTCGCCTTCATCGGCGAGATCGCCGTCGCGGCCACCGCGCTGTACTTCCATCTGCTCGCGGTCGAGCCCGCGCGGCACCGCATGCTGAAGTGGACGGCGCTCACGTGCGCGCTCGTCGGCATCGGCCTGACACTGTGGTTCAACGTGCAGCGCAGCGATCGCTTCGGCGACGAGCTCTACATGAACCACCTGTTCCCACCCGCGCTGCGGGTCGCGAAACCAACCACGACCGACGCCTTCATCAACGGCCTGACGCCGCTGAAGAGCGCGCTCGACCGCAAGGCCCGCGAGCCCGGGCGTGGCGACGACGTGCGCAGCGAAGACGACTGACGAAGGAAGAATCTCCATGAACCCATCGACAGCTCCATCGACGGCCACCACTCCGCGCAGCGTGCTCGTGACCGGCGGCAGCCGCGGCATCGGCGCCGCCGCCGCGCTGCTCAGCGCGCAGCGCGGCTGGGCGGTCGCGGTCAACTACACGCGTGACGCGGTCGCGGCACAAGGCATCGTGTCGCGCATCCGCGATGCCGGAGGCACGGCGCTGGCGGTGCAGGCCGACGTCAGCGACGAGGCCGCGGTGCTCGCGATGTTCGCGACCATCGACCGCGAGCTGCCGCGCCTGGATGCGCTCGTCAACAACGCCGGTGTCGTCGATCTGCAGGGGCGCGTCGACGAGACCACGATGCAGCGCTTGCAGCGCATGTTCGCGATCAACGTGTTTGGCAGCTTCATCTGCGCACGCGAGGCTGTTCTGCGCATGTCGACGAAGCACGGCGGCGCCGGTGGCACCATCGTCAACCTGTCGTCGGCCGCGGCCCGCATCGGCTCGCCGGGCCAGTACGTCGACTATGCCGCCGCGAAGGGCGCGATCGACGTGTTCACGCTGGGGCTGGCGAAAGAGGTCGCGCTCGAGGGCATCCGCGTCAACGCGGTGCGGCCCGGCATCATCGAGACCGACATTCACGCGTCGGGCGGCACACCGCAGCGCGCGAAGCAGATGGCGCCGCTGGTGCCGATGCAGCGCGCCGGCAGCGCCGAGGAGGTCGCGCAGGCGATCGTCTGGCTGATGTCGGAACAATCGAGCTACACGACCGGCGCCGTCATCGACGTGGCCGGCGGGCGCTGAGTCGACCGGTCGGCGCAGTGCAGGTTTAGGGGGGCTTCCCCTGAGCGGGGGATGGCGTGGGTCTTGTGCCGCGCGTTCAATGAAAGCGATCGATCCGTGTCCTATTCCAGCGCCATGCCCACACTGCCGATGATCCAAGAACGGCCCCAGACCTGGGGCGAAGAGCTCGCCAACGGCATCAGCCACGGCGTCGGCTTCCTGCTCGCGGTGGCCTCGCTGCCGGTGTTGCTGGGCTTCGGGCCGGCCAGCGGCACGGCCATCAACATCGTCGCGGCCTGCGTGTTCTCGGCGACGATGATGCTGCTCTACCTGGTCTCGACGCTGTACCACGTGTGGCCCCCAGGCCAGGCGAAGACCTGGCTGAACCGCTGCGACCATGCGGCGATCTACCTGTTCATCGCCGGCAGCTACACACCGTTCGTGCTCGGCGTGCTGCGCGGCGGCTGGGGCTGGTCCCTGTTCGGCGTGGTCTGGACGATGGCCGCGCTCGGCTTCACCGCGAAGATGTTCAACCGCCTGCGCCATCCGCTGTGGTCGACCGGGCTGTACATCGTGATGGGCTGGGTCGCGGTGATCGCGGCCGCGCCGCTGGTCGCGCGCATGCCGGGCGCGGGTCTGGCGCTGCTGGTGGCCGGCGGGCTGCTGTACACCGCCGGCGCGGTGGTGTTCCTGTTCGACTCGCGCGTGCGCTTCGCGCACTTCGTCTGGCACCTGTTCGTGCTCGGCGGCAGCGCTTGCCACTTCTTCGCGGTGCTCTGGTACGCGCGCTGAATCCACGGGCACTTGCCCGCGAGTTCAGCGTTTTCGCGTGGGCGACTTGGCGGCGCGTTTGCGCGGCGCGGGTGCGGCGGCCGCGGCACGTTTGCGGGGTGCCGGTGCGACCGGCGCACGCTTCTTCGCGGCCGGCTTGGCCGACACCGGGGGACGCACGGCCGGCGCTGCGGCCTCGGTCTTCTTGCGTGGCCGATCGCTGCGCGGCGTGCGCCCGGGCTGCAGGCGGCGCGCGAGTTCGGTGAGGCGGTCCGCCGTCAGCGCCATCGCATCGCCGCCCGCCGGCCCTTGCGACAGCGCATCGCAGAAGCGCGCGACCAGGTCCATCTGGCTGACAATGGAGTCGATCTGGGACGGCTTCACGGTGATGTTCTTGGTCGCGTCGGCGTAGGCCTTCGCGATCTCCTCGAAGATCACACGCCCAATGTCGTCGGCGCGGCCGAGGCTGCCCTTGATCAGGTGCTCGACCAGCAGCGATTCGGGTTGCGTCACCGCCCCCCAGGCTCCGGATTCGTCGGCGAACCCCTGATCGGCACTCTGGCGGCACTGCTGCGCCAACGCGATCGCGGCGTCCTTGACCGACGGGCTGGCCCAGTCGGTCAGCGCATCCAGTGCGAGCCGATTCAGCGACAGGTAGGGCACGAAGTGGCTGCTGCCCGGGCTGCCCTCGGCGCTGCGGTAGGCCTGGATCGCCTGGTCCAGGCAGGCCATCATCTCGGCGCGCGCGGTGTCGGCATCGGCCTGGCCGAGCCGGCCCGTCAGCAGCCGCCGCGCCTGCAGGCTGGCCTTGCGCTTCCAGGCACTGCCGCGCAGTGCGCTGCGCACCGAGTTGACGTTCGGCTCGGCGACCTCGTCCGGATGCCCCTTCACGGCCGCGCCGACCAGCGCATCGAGGCCGTCGAGTCGCTCCAGCGCCAGCTCGATCAGCGCCTCGGCCGCACGCACCGAAACCTCCTTGCCCCGACCGGCACCGATCTCGGCCTCGGCGCGCTTCTCGCCGAGGCGCGCCTCGACGTTCGCGAGCCGTTCGATGTCGCGGATCGGCACCACGCCCTGTTCGTCCTCGGCGCGGATCGCGGCGAGAAAGGCCTCGCGCGCCGCCTCCAGCTGGTTCAGCTCGAACCAGGTCACGCCCAGCGCCGAGTGCAGCTGCGGCAGGCTCTTCCAGGCCGGCGGGCAGCGCTGCTTGACGAGCGCGGCGACGCCGTCGGCGCGGACGCGAATCTCGCGCTCGCTCATCGTGCCGCGCCGGTGCGACAGGTCGGCGCGCGCGCGCGCCAGGTCGTCGAGCAGCTCGTCGGGCGAGGCATAGAGGTTGCGCGCCGACGCCCCGGTCGCGCCCTGGGCGCGCGGTTCGGCGACCCAGCCCGGGTCGCCGTAGGCCTGGAACGCGCCCCAGGTGATGTCGCTGCGGTTGGCCTCCCAGGTCGCGGTTCGCGCCGCGAACACGGCATCGCCGAACGCGTGGCGGCGCAGCAGCAACTCTTCGTAGAAGGTTTGGCCGAAGCGCCGCGCCGATTCGTCGTTGACGGCCCAGCCGGCAACGATGACGCAGCGCACGCCAATCTCGATGAGCTCGCGCGCGACGCTGGCCGCGAGCTTGTTGCCGCTGCGGCCGCCGTCGATCTGGCCCAGATGGCAGCAGTTCAGGAACACCAGGTCGGGCACGATCTCCATCGCGGCGATCTCGGCGGCCGTGATCAGCAGGCCGTCGGACAGCAGCACGCCGCTGCGGTTGCGGCCGTCGACATGGCGCAGGTTGAACACGCCGTGCGCCGAGATGTGCAGGATGCGCCATGGCTGCTGATAGAGGGTGGCGAGCACGCGGCTCGCCGGCGCGTCGGCCCCGATCACCGACGCGACCGTGTAGCCCATGCTCGCGAGCACCGCCGCGGTGGCCTCGGCCTCGGCCTGCGCGCCGGGCAACGAGGGCGGGTCCTGGGCCGGTGCGGCCGGAGCCGTCGCGGGAGAGAACGCAGCGCCGAAACCTTCGACCGACGGGTTGCCGATCACCAGCGCATTGCGCGAGATCGCCTGGCGCACCTGGGTGCGAAAGCGCGTCGACGACAACTGCCGCACCACCGCCGCACGCAAGGCCAGCGGGCGCCGGTCGTCGTCGCTGCGGCCCGGGTCGTCGCGGCGCGCCGGATCGTCGGCGAGCATCAGCTCCCACGGCAGATTCGCGGTCTGACTGTCGACCACGAGCACGACGCGGTCGAGCTGGCGCGCGGCATCCTTGAAGTCGTGCGGCACCATCAGCTGGAACAGCATGCGGCCGAAGTCCTCGTTCCAGACCGTGTCGCGGATCTGCTGCGTCACGAGTGCTTCGATCAGCCCGGGCTGGCGCTGCTGCATCACCGATTCGGCGCGCGCGCGCTGACCGACGTACAGGAAGCGCAGCCGGTCGGCGTAGAGCGCCACGCTGCGCGCGCCCTGGATGCCGGACGCGCTCACGCTGGGCGCGCACTCGTCTTCGCTGCGGTCGGCATCGGTGATGATCAGGCGCGGCCAGTAGCTCGAGTTGCGATCGTCGAACAGGCGCTGGCGCGCGCCCTCGCCGCGCACCAGCTCGCCGCGGGCCACGAGCGTCGTGCCCTGCTTCTCGGCCTGCGCGGCGAGGCGTTCGCTCAGCTGGCGCAGCGCATACACCGCGGTGATGGCGGTATCGACATACAGCTCGATGATGTCGAGCCGGGCGATGCGGATGTTCAGCCGCGTGGTCTCGAAGAAGCGCGCGTTGGCCTCCATCACGCCGCGCACCAGCGATTCGACCGAGGCGCCGACCGTGAGGTTGGCCGACGAGTTGTAGCCCAGCAGCAAGGTCGCCAGCGGCACCTCGCGGTCGCCCTTGCCGAGCACGTCGACGATCTGCAGCAGGTAGCGCAGCGCGCCGGTGCGCACCGACTCGGTCAGCTCCGCGGGGCTGAGCGCGCCCTCGTAGCGGCCCAGGCCGGTGACGACGGCGCCGGTCAGGCTGCCGCGCTCGCGCTCGAACGCGTTCGGCACGCGCAGCACCACCGTCGCGGTGCCGCGCTGGCCGGCGTACAGGCCGAGCGTGTGGCGCTCGCTCAGGTCGCCCGAGAGCAGCTCGCGATCGACCAGGGCCTCGGCGCCGGCGATCGGATCCTGCTCGTAGTGGCCGACCATGACCGGCTTGGCGAGGAAACGCAGGTCCATCGCCTTGACCGTCACCTCGAGGCGGCGGCGCGGGCGCGGCGGCACGCGGTTGCGCAGCGAGCCGCCCATCAGGCCGCGCTGCAGCGCATCGGGGTCGTCGGCGGTCGGCGGACCGGCGTCGTAGGTGATCGGCAGCGGCTGCTCGATTGCGCGCGAGGCCGGCGGCTGCGCGCTCAGCAGCGCGGTCGTGCCCGAGGTCAGCAGCTCGGTGAGGGCCGGGAAGTACTCGACCGTCGAGGGCAGGTCGCCGTGCTGTGCCGGCAGGTAGTAGAAGCTGCCGATGCCGCCGATGCGGCCCGAATCCCAGCTCACGGTGCCATCGCCGCGTGTCGTGCCGACCATCTTGACGCGCTTGCCGCCCTTGCCGTCCGGCTCCTCGCGCACGCCGCAGGGCGTGTTGCGCGCCACGCCGAACACGTAGACGCTTTTCTTCTCGTAGGACTCGGGCAGCGACGGCCGGTCCTTGCCGTCGGCGGTCCAGAGCCAGCTTGCCGAATCGAGCACCGGCTGCGACGGTGTGCCGGCGCGCTGGTTGCCGAACCAGAAGTCGGTGACCAGCGCCTTCAGGTCGACCCAGGTCTGCGCGTCCTGGTAGTCGAGCAGATCGCCGCCATCGGCCTGGCCCTGGAAGGTATCGACGAAGCCGTGCTTGGGCAGCAGCTGCAAGGCACCGCGGAAGCCGGCGACGATGTCGAGCACTTCCTGCATGCTGTGCGTGAGGTCGAGCCGCACCAGCGTGCGCAAGGTGTCGCCCTTGCCGATGACGTTCTCGACCATCGAGTGCGCGCCCTGGTTCGGCGTGCCCAGCATCACCAGGCGCGCGCCTTCGCGCGCCATCAGCGCGTCCATCACCGAACGGCGCTTGTGGATGCAGGCGCGCACCACCAGCCCGCCCATGCTGTGCGCGAGCAGCCGGATCGGCGCATCGCTTTCCTTCATCAGCCGATCGAGGAACTCGCCCAGCCGCTCGGCCAGCACGTCGAGCGGCTGGCGCCAGTCGTAGGGAAAACGTTCGACGCGGTGGCTGCTCGCGAGGTGCTCACAGACCTTGCCGTAGAACATCGCGAACAGCTCCTCGGCCTCGACGCCGGGCTGGCCCCAGGCGATCTTCGCGAGGCCGCCGCTGGCGATGTCGAGCGGGTCGAACCAGACGCGGTCGCTGCCGTTGGTCTGCAGGTGCGAGCCCATCACGCCGGGCAGCACGACGACGACCGGCCGCTTCGGGTCACCGACGTCGCGGCTGCGCGCCGCGTTCGCCAGCGCCGTCGTGTACTCGGCCGCGCTCGGCAGCGCACGGAAGGTGTCGAGCGTGGCCGGGTCGTCGCAGACGAACCAGTCGCGCAGCGCCGCGCGCGTGTCGATGTTGGTGAAGTAGCGGAAGTGCGAGACATCGGCGCCGCGGTCGAACAGCACACGCGAGCCAGCCCGCGGCGCGATGCCGGCGAGCATCGACGGCGTGTTGACGACGAGGTCGTTGTCCTCCTTGTCGAACAGCAGGAAGTCGGTGAGCAGGATGCCGAGCCGCTTCAGCAGGTTGCCGCCCTGAATGTCGCCGGCGATCACCGACATCGCGATGCCGGGCCGCACCGGTGCATCGCGCAGCAGCCGCGCCATCGGCGAGTCGGGCAGCATCGCCTCGATGCCGGGCACGAGGTGGGCATTGGTGCGGTTCTTCGCGATCTCGATCACGACGCGCTTGAAGGCCGAGTAGATCGGGCTGCCGAAGAAGAACGGCACCGCGCCGATCAGCGTCAGCAGGCCCGACAGGAACACATCGAAGTTGCCGCTCGCGAGCAGCGTGCCGTTGGCCGGGCTGGCGGCGCGCACATAGCGCTGCACCACGATCTGGCGCTCGCGCATCAGCTTGGCGAGTGCGCGCAGCTGCTCGCGCTGCTGGCCATGCGCATCCTTCAGCTCGGCGAGCACGCGCGCCGACTCCTGCGGATCGGGGTCGCCGGTGCCGGGGAAGGCGTACTGGTAGTGATCGATCAGCGCATCGAAATCGCCCAGGCACAGCAGATCGGCGACCAGACCGCCGCGCGAATGCGAGGCCAGCGACACGTGCGCGCCGCGCGGCAACGCGCCGACGAGCTGGATCGCGTTCTGGATCGGGCTCTCGGACAGCGTGCGGTGCTCGAAGCCGTAGATGCCGCCGGGAAAACGCGCTTCCAGCGCGCCCCACAGATCGCGGTCGCCGCTGCGCAGCTCGCCGAAGCTGCCCAGCGTGCTGGAGCCGGTGCCGTGCACGAACACCAGCATCGCGTGGCGCGCCGGGTCGGCCTGCGGCGTGTCTTCCTTCGCATCGACGAGCTGGGCCGCGACCAGGTCGGCCGCCTTGCCGCTGGCACCGACCCAGCGGTACAAGCCAGGCTCCTGCTTCAGGCGATCTTCGATCGCGCGCATCAGCACCTGGGTGCCGAACCAGCTGACCCCGAGATCCGCCTTGTTCTTGAGCTGGCCGAGCGCCGCATCGAGGATCGCATCGGGCGCCGCACCGACCGCGAGCGTGAAGACCTTGCTGATCAGGCCACCGAGCGCATCGCCGAGGCCACGGCCGGGTGCCGCGCCCTCGGCACGCAGCTTCTCGAGCAGGATGGTGTCGCCATCGAGCATCTCGGGGTGCGTCTGGCGCAGCGTCTCGCGCAGGCGTGTGGCGCTGGTGACGAGGGTGCCGCCGTCGGCGAGCTCGAGCACGACGATCTCGTCGGGCTGCGCGTCGTGGGTCTGACGCACGACGCCGACCGCGCTGCCGCGCGCCGCCGGGCCGACGTCAAAGGTGCGCACCGGCTGCAGATAACCGGCCGGCAGGAAGACGTCGTCGCCACCGGTGGCCGAGCGCGCTGCGCCCATCAGCGCGCTGGGCAGCGTTGCGTCGGCCTGGCGGCCGGTGAGCGTGAAGGTCACGCTGCTGCGCGGGGCGGTGGGTTCGGCCATCGAAGTCTCCTACTTGTTATTGCCGCAGCCCAACGCTGCGGTCACCGCCGCTCAGACGGTGAACGGGGTCTGCGCCACGAAGCGCGCGGCCTTGCCGAGCGTGAACAGGTTCGGCGACTGGGTCGGCGGCAAGCCGGCGCGCACACGCGTGTGGAAGGCGGCGTAGCTGCCGTTGAAGGCGCCGTGGTTCCAGACCTTCAGCACCTGCTCGGTGAACGCGCCGTTGTGGTCGCCGTCCATCGAGGTCTGGTTGTCCTGGCAGCCCGAGATCAGCAGCACCGCCGGCTTGAACTTGCCGACCACCGCGGTGGCGTGCGCGGCCGCATCGACCTGCGCAAGCGCGGCATCGGGATCGACAGCCTGCTTGCGGGCCTCCTTTGCGACGTCGAGCTGGAGCTTGTCGTAGAAGGCCTGGTGCTCGGCATAGACACGCCGCGCCACCGCATCGGGCATCAGCTTGACGCGCTGGCCGGGCGGCGGCGGCGGGGGCGGCAGGTCGCGCGTCACGCTGCCGCTGTGGCAGCTGTCGGACAGCACGAGGATGCGCACACCGGCGCCGAAGCGGCTGAGCTCGAGGTAGAGCTCGTCGTCGATCAGCTGGCCGTCGTAGAGGCACCAGGTCTCGTCCTGGTGATCGGGCTCGTCGCCGTCGATGTCGCGCACCTGGCCGCCGTGGCCCGAGTAGGTCAGGAAGAACAGGTCACCCGACTTCAGTGTCTTCGCCGCGCTGCGCATCGCGGCGAGCACGTGGGCGCGCGTCGCCTTCTTCGTCAGCAGCACGGTCGACTTCATGCGCCGGGACTTGGCGATCGCCGCCATGTCGTGCGCGTCGAACTCGCAGGCCGCGAGCGGGCCGTCCCAGCCGCTGTAGGCGGCGGCGCTGACCGCGTTCAGGCCGATGTGCAGCGAGATGCCCTTGGGGGCGGCGGTGCTCGCTGCGCTCGCGGCCGTGCCCGCGGTCGATTTGCTGGCCATGTGCTGTGTCCTCGTGAGTTGCCGGGCGCCCGGTGCGCGGCATGATGGGCGCGCCCCGCAGGCGACGAAAGCCCTAGATCATGGGGCGCGGATTGTGCCGCGGCAAGCGCGCGCCGAGAATGTCGCCGCCCGGTGTCGAAACGCGCCGTGGCCGAACGTCATTGGGCAGGCGCGACATGTCGCCGCGCCGCGAACCGGAGAGACCACGATGAAGTACCTGGTGATGATCTACGCGAGCGAGGCCGACGAAGCCAAGATGACCCCCGCCGACATCGGCACGATCATGCAGGCCTATGGCGCCTACACCGACGCGCTGACGAAGTCCGGTGCGCTGCTCGGCAGCAACCGGCTGCGCCCGTCGACCGAGGCGACCTCGGTGCGCGTGAAGGGCGGCAAGACCGAGGTGCTCAACGGCCCGTACGCCGAGACGCGCGAGCAGCTCGGCGGCTACTACCTGATCGACGTGCCCGACCTCGACGCCGCGCTCTCGTGGGCCGCGCGTTGCCCGAGTTCGAGCTACGGCACGATCGAAGTGCGGCCGATTTGGGAGATGTAATCAGTGACGCAGCGGCGGCGGCGGAAGCCGCCGCACGCCGCAGCTACGGCAAGCTGGTCGCGTTCCTCGCCGCGCGCACGCGCGATGTTGCGGCCGCGGAGGACGCGCTGTCGGCGGCGTTCGAGGCGGCGCTGCGCGACTGGCCCGCCAGCGGTATCCCGTCCAACCCCGAGGCCTGGCTGATGACCGCGGCGCGGCGCCAGATGATCGACGCCGCGCGACGCCGCAGGACACGCGACGACGCGGTGCCCGACCTGCTCCTGCTCACCGACCTCTCGACCGACGACGATGCCCCGCGCATCATCCCCGACGACCGGCTGCTGCTGATGTTCGCGTGCGCCCACCCGGCGATCGAGGCCGGCGTGCGCGCACCGCTGATCCTGCAGACCGTGCTCGGCTTCGATGCCGCGACGATCGCGTCGGCCTTTCTGGTCGCGCCCGCGACGATGGGCCAGCGCCTGGTGCGCGCGAAAGCCAAGATCAAGCAGGCCGGCATCCCGTTTCGCCTGCCCGACCACGACGATCTGCCGGAGCGGCTGGCGAGCGTGCTCGACGCGATCTACGCGACCTTCACCGAAGGCTGGTCCGATCCGGCCGGAACCGAAGCGCGCCGCCGCAACCTCGCCGACGAGGGCATCTGGCTCGGCCACCTCGTCAGCGTGCTGATGCCCGACGAGCCCGAGGCACTCGGCCTGCTCGCGCTGATGCTGCACGCGCAGGCACGCCGCGCCGCGCGCCGCGATGCACTGGGCGGTTATGTGCCGCTCGCCGAACAGGACCCGGCACAGTGGGACGAGGGCCTGATCCATGACGCTGAAACACTGCTGCGGCGCGCCGGACGCATGAGCCTGCCGGGCCGCCCCAAGGGCGAATACCGGAGTGCGCAGCACGAAGGCTCCCTACTCGGCCAGATCGGCCGCTACCAGCTCGAGGCCGCGGTGCAATCGGCGCATGTAGTCCGGCGCCGCACCGGCCGCGCCGACTGGGACGCGATCGCGCAGCTCTACGACGCACTGCTGGCGCTGACCGGTTCGCCGGTGGTCGCGATCAACCGCGCGGTCGCGATCGCCGAGACGCGCGGCGCCGCCGCCGGGCTGGCGGCGCTGGACGAGATCGCCGGGGATGCGCGGTTGGCCGACTACCAACCGTACTGGGCGGCCCGCGCCGGGCTGCTCGCACGCCTGCCCGACATCGCGCAGGCCGACAGCGCGTATCAGCGCGCCATCGGCCTCGAAGCCGATCCGGCGGTGCGGCACTTTCTGCAAGCCCGCCGCGGCGCGTTGCCCGCGCGCTGACCGGTCGCGCCGAGGCGAGTGAATACCGCCTCGGTCAGCGCCGCTCGACGATCACCGGCACCAGCTGCAGACCATCGCGGATGCGCTCGGCCGCGATGCGCGCGTCGTTGCGGTTCGGGTACGGGCCGGCCTGCAGGCGGAACATCGACGCATCGCTGAACACCGCAAGCAGCGGCGAGAGCCAGTCGAGCTCGGCGATCACGCGCTGCTGAAAGCTCTCGGCCCCTTCGCGCTGACGGAACGCACCGAGCTGAATCCAGAAGCCGCGCGCCGGCGTGGTGTAGGCGCGCGCGTTCGGCGCGTCGGCAACCGGCTCGGTGAGCGCGGCGGCCGGTGCCGAGGCGGGCTCATTCGGCGGCAGCGGCGCGGGCGGCGGCGCGGGCGGTGCGGCGGGCGATGCCGGTGCGACGGCGGCGATCGCGACCTCGGAAGAGTTCGCGGCCACCAGCGCCGGCGCAGGTGCCGCGGCCACGTCGGTGCCCGTGTCGCGGCGCCATGCGCCGGTGCGGATCTCGTCGAAGGTGATGCGCTGCAATTCGACCGGGGCGACGCCGCGCAGCAGGTCGAGCTTGAGCGCCGCGGTGTAGCTCAGGTCGACGATGCGGCCGGCGTGGAACGGCCCGCGGTCGTTGATGCGCAGCACGACCTCGCGGCCGTTGGCCGGGTTGCGCACGCGCGCGTAGCTCGGGATCGGCAGCGTCGGATGCGCCGCCGTCATCGCGTACATGTTGTAGACCTCGCCGCTGGCGGTGCGCCTGCCGTGGAACTTCTTGCCGTACCACGAGGCCAGGCCACGTTCGGTGAACGGCGCGTCGCGCGTGATTGGCACGTAGCTGCGGCCGAGCACGTCGTAGGGCTTGTTCGGGCCGCCGCTGCGGATCGTCTCGAGCCTGGGTTCGGCATCCGGCACGCGCGCCAGATCGGTCGGCGGATTCGCGTCGGCGCCGTCGCGGTCGGACGACCCACCGCGCGGCGGGCCCGAGGCGCAGCCTGCCAAGACTGCGGCAGTCAGCACGATCCACGGCGCGATCCGTCGCAGGGCGGTGAACGTCATGGGCGCGACCATACACGACGGCCGGCGCCGCCGCGCGTGGCAAACTGCGCGCCGCCCGGAGGGGGCGCATTCGCTCACAACAAATTCAAAAATGAACACGACCGAAATCTTCCTGATCGCGATGCTGATCACGTTCACGGCGCCTTACCTGATCTGGCGGCTGGCGCGCACCGACTACGTCGCGCCACTGGTGGTGGTGCAGATCATCAGCGGCATCCTGCTCGGCCCCGGCGTGCTCGGCGCGGCGTTCCCCGAGTACTACCGCTTCGTCTTCAACCCGGCTGTGATCGCGGCGCTGAACGGCATCGCGTGGTGGGCCGTGATGGTGTTCGTGTGCATCGCCGGCATCGAGCTCGATCTGGGCGAGGCCTGGAAACACCGGCGCGAGAGCGGCATCACCGCCGGGCTGGCGCTGGGCGTGCCACTGGTCTTCGGCTGCATCGCGGCGCTGGGCATGCTGACGATCCCGGGCTGGGTCGGGCAGAAGGCGCTGACCTGGCAGTTCGTCCTCGGCATCGGCATGTCCTGCGCCGTCACGGCGCTGCCGATCCTGATCCTGCTGATGGAAAAGCTGGAGATCCTGCGCTTGCCCGTAGGCCAGCGCATCCTGCGCTATGCGAGCCTGGACGACATCGCGATCTGGGCCGTGCTCGCGCTGATCCTGATGGACTGGGCGCGCGTCGGCCGACAGGCCGGTTTCATGATCGCGTTCGTGGTGCTCGGCCTGCTGTTCCGCAAGCTGATGGCCTGGATGCCCGAACGCGACCGCTGGTTCGCGACGCTGATCTGGCTCGCGCTGTGCGGCTTCGGCGCCGACTGGTCGGGACTGCACTACATGGTCGGCGCGTTCCTGGCCGGCGCGATCATCGACTCGCACTGGTTCGACCAGAAGCAGCTCGATGCACTGCGCCACCACGTGCTGCTGGTGATGATGCCGGTGTACTTCCTGAGCACCGGGCTGCGCACCAACTGGCAGGTCGGCGGCGCGGCGGTGTTCATCGCGGCCGGCGCGCTGCTGGTCGCGTCGGTCGCCGGCAAGCTGCTCGGCACCCAGCTCGCGGGGCGCATCCTGAAATGGCAGCCAGGCGAGGCGGCGCTGATCGGCTGGCTGCTTCAGACCAAGGCGCTGATCATGATCATCTTCGCGAACGTGCTGCTCGACAAACAGATCATCAGCAGCGAGACCTTCACCGCGCTGCTGCTGATGGCGGTGGCGAGCACGATGCTGACGGTGCCCGTGGTCTCGCCGATGCTGGCGAAGATGAAGGAGATCGTGTTCCGGTCGAAGTGATGGGGACGGTGATTGCTGCCGAGGGCGTCGGGTGACCGGCGGAGTGAAGTAAAGGAGGAAGGTCGGGCGCAGCCCGGCCTGGGGGACATGAACGGAGCCGGTCACCCGGCGCCCTCGGCGGCCGCTCAGGTCACGACCAACCCGCGCGCACCACGCAAGCGCGACAGCAAGAACAGCGCAATCGTCAAGTTCAGCAGGTTCCAGCCGATGCCGTTGATGAAGGCAGCGTGGTACGAGCCGGTCAGGTCGAACACCTTGCCCGACATCCAGCCACCCAGCGCCATGCCGAACAGTGTCGCCATCAGCACGGTGCCGACGCGCGCGCCGGCTTCGGCGGGCGGGAAGTGCTCGCGCACGATGATCGCGTAGCTCGGCACGATGCCGCCCTGGAACAGCCCGAACAGCGCCGAGATCACGTACAGCGACACGAGCCCGTCGAACGGCAGAAACAGCAGCAGCGCCAGGCCCTGCAGCACCGAGCCGAGCAGCAAGGTGCGCAGCCCGCCGATGCGGTCGCAGATCAGGCCCGAGACGAGCCGGCTGACGATGCCCGCGGCCAGCATCAGCGACAGCATCTGCGCGCCGCGCGCCGCGCCATAGCCGAGGTCGCCGCAGTACGCGACGATGTGGACTTGCGGCATCGCCATCGCCACGCAGCAGGCCACGCCGGCAATGCACAGCAGCGTTTGCGCGTGGCCCATGCTCAGACCGAACGGCCGTGTCGACGGCACGACCGCGTTCGTCGCGTTGCCCATCGGCGCGGCGGCCAGCGCCGGCGGCCTTGCGCGCAGCAGCAGCGCGAGCAGCGCCATCGTGACCGCACTGAACACCCCGAGCCCGATGTAGGTCTGGCGCCAGCCTACGAGCTCGACGAAGTGCTGCACGATCGGCGGCCAGACCGCGCCGGCCAGGTAGTTGCCGCTGGCGCAGATCGCCACCGCGATGCCGCGCCGGCGCACGAACCACAGCGAGGTGTCGGCGACCAGCGGCGCGAACGTCGCCGCGCTGCCGAGCGCACCGAGCAGCACGCCGTGCGCGAGCCCGAACCCGGTCAGGCTGCCGGCCATGCCCGCGAGGATGAAGCCGGCGCCGAGCCCGGCAGCGCCGATCAGCACGACCGGCATCACGCCGAAGCGGTCGGCGAGCTTGCCCATCACGATCCCACCGAGGCCGAAGCCGACCATCATCAGCGTGTACGGCAGCGAGGCCTCGGCGCGCGCGACGCCGAACTCGGCCTGCACCGCGGGCAACACCACCGCGATCACGTACATCGCGCCGCTGCCGATCGTCATCAGCAGCAGCACGACGAACAGCCGCATCCAGGCGTGGCGCGAGTCGGCGAGGTGCGAAGTCATCGCCCCATTGTCGACCGGTTCAGGCACCGGCGTCCGGCAGGCCCCGCACCTGGTTGCGGCCCGCGCACTTGGCCTCGTACAGCGCGCGGTCGGCGGCCTGGATCAGGCTCGTGGGGGCCGCATCGCCGACCGGCGTGGCGCTGGCCACGCCGACGCTGATCGTCACGATGCCGAACGGGCTGCCGCGGTGCTCGATGCGCAAGCCCTCGACCGCGGCGCGCAGCCGCTCGCCGACGACCTGGCCGCCGGCCGCATCGGCATCCTGGATCAGCGCGATGAACTCTTCGCCGCCGTAGCGCGCCAGCACGTCGCCGGGGCGCACCAGCGCACTCTGCAGGACCCGCGCAACCTGGCGCAGGCAAGCGTCGCCGGTCGGGTGGCCGTAGCGGTCGTTCAGCAGCTTGAAGTGGTCGATGTCGATCATCAGCACTGCCAGCGGCCGGCGCGCGCGCAGGTCGCGGCGCCAGACGCGGTCGAGCGCCTCGTCGAGGAAGTAGCGGTTCGGCACGCCGGTCAGCGCGTCGGTCCAGGCCAGGGTCTGGAGTTCGGAGCGCTCGCGCTGCAGCGTGTCGCCGCGCTCGATGTGGCGCATCTGGGCCACGGTGTTGCGCAGGCCGTAGCCGATCACCGCGATCAGGATGCCGGCCGCGCCGGCCGCGTAGCTCACCCGGATCAGGAACAGCGACACGATCAGCAGCACGCCCGCCAGCACCAGCGGGCTGGCAACGCGCACCGCCCGCACCAGCCGCGGCCAGGGATGCAGCGGCATCACGGTCGCCGGCCCGTGCAGCGCGAACGCCGCCAACAGCGCGAACGCGATCGTGATCAGCACACCGAATTGAGGCCCGAAGCGCGGGTCGCCGGCGAGGACGTGGTTGTTGTTGACGATCAATGCGGTGTAGACCGCCAGGTAGATCGCGAGCGAGCGGAACAGGTCGCGCTCGGCGTCGTCGTCCGCCGCGAGCCAGCGCACCAATGCGCCGCCGAGCAGGAAGACGTTCTCGGCGTCCTCCAGCCCGATCATCACGGCCACGCCGGCGAGATCGGGCGCGCCGCGCGCCGTCAGCATCGTCCAGGCGAGCAGGAAGTACGCGAAGCCCAGCGTCAGCGCGAGAACACCGTCGAACACGCGCACCAGACGGCGCCCCGCGGGTTGCCATTCGCTGGCGATCAGGAATGCGATCGGCACGGCCGCGAGATTGAACGCGAGCGAGCTGTCGCGATACATCAGATTGGCGTTGCCCAGCACCAGTTCCTGCCACAGGTTGCTGAACGCGCCCAGCGACCAGATCGACAGTGCCGCGGCCAACATGAACCACGCGCCGCGTGCCGGCGCGGCTTCGCTGCGCCCGCGCCAGGCGCAGGCGAGCGCCGCCAGCAACGGGGCGGCGACCATCAGGACATACGCGGCGGGCCCGGCGAGGTCGGGAACGAACACCAGAAAGGCGACCTCGGACAGCAGGAAGACGACGGGAAGAAGAATCGACATGAAGACTGCAAACAACGGCAGCGCGAGGCTACAGGGTTTTTCAGCCCCGGCCGCCCGCTCGGGCGCACGACCCGCTGCGAGGCGTGACGCCCCGCACGTGGCAGACTCGTGCCATGCCCGCTTCTTCGCTGCGTGTGCTGTCGCTCATCCCGCCGATGACGCAGCTCAACACCCCCTACCCCTCGACCGCGTACCTGACCGGTTTTCTGCGCTCGCGCGGCATCCAGGCGGCGCAGGAGGACCTGGCGCTGGCGCTGGTGCTCGAACTGTTCTCGCCTGCCGGCCTGCGCGCGGTGCGCGACTGCATCCACGCGCTGCCTGTCGACGCACGCAGCGCCAAGGTACGCGCCTTCGACGAACAGTTCGACCGCTACCTGGCGACGATCGCGCCGACGATCGCGTTCCTGCAGGGCCGCGACGCGACGACCGCGCACCGCATCGGCGGCCGTGCCTTCCTGCCCGAGGGCGCGCGCTTCGAATCGCTAGCCGTCTACATCGATGAGGACGGCGGCGACCCGCTCGCCTGGGCCTTTGGCGCGCTCGGCGTGGCCGATCGCGCACGCCACCTCGCGACGCTGTACCTGAACGACATCGCCGACGTGCTGCGCGACGCGGTCGACCCGCGCTTCGAGTTCGTGCGCTATGCCGAATCGCTCGCGCAAAGCCAGCCGACCTTCGACCCGCTCGCCGATGCGCTGGCTGCCGCGCCCAACCTCGTCGACCGCACGCTGGTCGCGCTGACCCTGATGGCGCTGCAGCGCCACACGCCGACCCTGGTGCTGATCTCGGTGCCGTTCCCCGGTTCGGTCTACGCGGCGTTTCGCATCGCACAGGCGATCAAGGCGCATGACCCGGCGATCAAGACCGTGCTCGGCGGCGGCTTCGTCAACACCGAGCTGCGCGAGCTCAGCGACGTGCGCGTGTTCGATCATTTCGACTACGTCACGCTGGACGCCGGCGAGCGCCCGCTGCTCGCGCTGATCGAGCACCTCGAAGGCCGCCGTTCGGCGCAGCGCCTGGTGCGCACCTACAAGCGCGATGGCGACGCGGTGCGCTACGTCAACTGGATCGAGGCCGACATCGCGTTCGCCGAGGTCGGCACGCCGACCTGGGACGGCCTGCCGCTCGACCGCTACCTCTCGCTGCTCGACATGCTCAACCCGATGCACCGGCTGTGGTCGGACGGGCGCTGGAACAAGCTCACGGTCGCGCAAGGTTGCTACTGGAAGAAGTGCAGCTTCTGCGATGTGAGCCTGGACTACATCTCGCGCTACGAGGGCGCGTCGGCCGCGACGCTGGTCGACCGCGTCGAGGCCATCGTGAAGGAGACCGGCCAGACCGGCTTTCACTTCGTCGACGAGGCCGCGCCGCCGAAGGCGCTGAAGACGCTCGCTGCCGAGTTGCAGCGTCGCCAGCTCGCGATCTCGTGGTGGGGCAACATCCGCTTCGAGAAATCGTTCAGCCCGGCGCTGTGCCAGCAGCTCGCCGACAGCGGCTGCATCGCGATCTCGGGCGGGCTCGAGGTGGCCTCCGACCGGCTGCTGACGCTGATGAAAAAAGGCGTGTCGGTCGAGCAGGTCGCGCGCGTGACCAAGGGCTTCAGCGACGCCGGCATCCTGGTGCATGCCTACCTGATGTACGGCTTCCCGACGCAGACGGTGCAGGACACGGTCGACGCGCTCGAGTACGTGAGGCAACTCTTCGAGACCGGCTGCATCCAGTCCGGCTTCTTCCACCGCTTCGCCTGCACGGTGCATTCACCGGTCGGCCAGAATCCCGCGGACTACGGGGTCACGCTGCAGCCGCTGCCGCCGGTCTCGTTCGCGAAGAACGACATCGGTTTCATCGACCCGACCGGCGTCGATCACGACGCGCTCGGCGTCGCGCTGAAGAAGGCGCTCTACAACTACATGCACGGCATCGGGCTGGACGAAGACGTGCGCAGCTGGTTCAACACCCAGGTGCCGCGCACGACGGTGGCGCGGCACCGCATCGCACGCGCGCTGGCGGTCGCGGCCTAGCGGCGCTCGAAGCGGTCGGACGCGAGCAGCGCGTCGGCGTCGGCGCCGTCCACGTCGAGCGTCGAGCCGCGCGGGCCGAACAGGTAGGTCAGGCCGGTGCGCGCGCCGCGTTCGACAGTCGACCCATCGCCCCGGTGCGCCAACCGGACCGGGTTGCACGGCACCGGCGCGGCGAGCGCCGCCGCGCCGGGTGGCGGGGCGCTGCGCCAAGCGGCGCGCTTCTGTCCACAGCAGCTCATCACGTCTCTCCTTGTGTCGATGCGCGCGTCGTCGCGCGCTCCAGCAATCCCGCCGCGCCCGAGATGCCCAGCCACGCCAGAACGAAGCCGGTCGCGTCGTTCGCGACCAGCGCCGCGAGCGGCGCGGCGACCCACAGGCTCAGGCAGTAGAAACAGTCCATCGCGCGGCCGACTAAGCTGTCGCCCAGCCAGGCCCGCAAGCGCACGACGAACTCCCAAGGACCGTCCTCTTCGCTGAGCAGGTGGCACACGCGCCAGGTCGCGAGGGCCACCAGCAGCAACTGCAATTCTGTCGACCACCCGGTCATGGCAGCCGCTCCTCACGCGTCGATCACGGCGACCTCCACCGCGCGCCGCGCATAGGCGAACACGTTGTCGTAGTTCCAGTCCGACAGGTGCCCGTTGTCGCTGCCCGCGGGGTTGATCGCCCGGCTGTTGGCCTGGCAACCGAAGCCGTAAGCGCCTTCGTGCGCGGTGACGGGCAGCGTATAACGCCCTGTGAGAAGCACCGTGTTGTCGCTGGTGTTCGCGTGCCAATGCGACGGGGTCGACAGCGGCCCGTTCAGCTCGAACGACCCGTCGCCGCAGTCGTCGGTGAAGAGGTAGGCGTCGCGCAGATAGTTCGCGCTGGCGACCACCTTGAACAGCACCTCGATGGGCTGGGGAACGGCGCCCCGGCGGATCACCGGGCAGGTGACGAGCAGGTCGCGCAACGGCAGGTCGAACGCGCTATCGGGCTCGCCGGCGAACTTCCACGCGAGCTGCTCGAACGGAATGTTCGGTGCCGTGTTGTCGACCTGGACCGGCACCATCGCCGAGGTGCCCAGCAGCACCTTGCCCGCGTCGGCGACCTCGACCTTGAGCTCGATGCGCCCGAGCGTCGGCGTGGGCCATTCGAGCAGCATGTTGGCCGGGTGGAAGGCGCCCGGGTCCGCGAGCACCGGGTACCAGCCGCTCGCATCGGCCGTGACCGGGTGCGGCGCGCCCGACGGGATCGGGTAGATGTTCCACGACAGCCCGGTGATGGCCGAGAACGAGCTCGCGCCATCCGCCTTCGCGACCACGCGGTAGAACGCGGCCTTCGGGATATTGACGCAGCCGTACAGCTGCAGCACGCCGAGGAAAGGCGACTGCGCATCCGGCAGCACCGGCACGCGCGGCTCCGGCCGGTTGGGCCGCAGCGCGCAGCCGGTCGCCGGGTCGACATAGGCCGCGTTGAGCGGCATCAGGCCGGCGAACAGCAGCGCGGGCACGTTGCCGCAGGGCACGACCGGCGTCTCGCAGCTGCGCGACTCGCGCGCCGCCGACGACGCGACCAGCGTCACGTTGGGGATGGCGCCGGCATTCCAGCGCACGTCGAAGAAGCCTTCGGCGTAGATCGTTTCCTCGGTACCGTCGCCGTTGGTGTCCTGCGTGACGCGGAAGGTGATGTCGGGCACATCGACGATGACCTGCCATTCCGGGATCACGATGTCGATGCAGCGGCGGAACGGGCCGTGGAAGCGCGACAGGTCGAGCTTCTCGAGAACGGCCGGCGCCACGCCCGCCTGGCGCGCGAGGGTCTGGCGCAGCGCGTCGGCCGGCTTCGCGTCCTTCGCCGCGACGACCTGCGCGCCGCCGGCCAGCAGCTGCTGGAACTCGCGCGGCAGCGGCGGCGGCAGATCGGCCGGAAAGGCGCGCTGCGCGGCGGCCTGGGCCACGCCGCTGTCGTTGCGGCCGCCGAAGCTGCGCGCCGCCTGGAATTCCGCCGCGCGCTGCGCGAGCTGGCGGCCGGGCACACCGCCCAGCGCTTCGGCCGCCGACAGGCGCAGCCGCTCGAACGGCGCCGGGTCGCCGGGCGGGATGCGGAACGGCGGGCGCGGCTCAGGGATGCGGACCAGGTCGCCGAGATCCGGCCGCACAAAGATGTCGGGAAAGCAGATGCGCGCGTGGCGCCAGTGCAGGATTGAATCGATATCGAAGCGCGGAATGTAGACGCAGAAGCGCCCGCACTTGTCGGTCTTCACGGTCGCCAGCACCTCGCGGTGACAGCCGAGCGGAAAATGCCAGCCCCACTTCCAACCGTGCGGGAAGTAGCTCAGCAGCGTGCAGTCGGTGTCCTCGACGATCACGGTCGCGAACGGCACCGGGTAGTCGACGCCGGTGACCGGGTCCTTCTTGACGACCTGGCCGCAGACCTTGCGGAAGAGGAACAGCGTCGGGTCGATGCGCCACTTCAGCTTGTCCGACAGCTCGAGCACGTTCTGCCCGACCAGCTGCTTCGCGTCGATCTCGGCGAGCGTGGCGAGGCGGCGTGCCTGCAATGCGTTGAGCGGCCGGCGATCCGGTGCGGTGTCGGTGTGGACGGCCGCGGCCGTTGCCTTCTTGTCTTGAGCCATGATGATGTTGCCTTCGCAGTTGGGTGCATCGGCGACAACAAGCGCCGCCGACCCGAGTCAATCTAGGCGGGGCCTCTGCCGCAAACAATGCGTGCGCTAGGGAGGACAGCGGGTCCTAGGGGACCGCCTAGGCTTAGGGGGCCTGGCCGGTGCGCGCCGGTTTCGCCCGATACTTCGCGCCATGCAACTCATGCCGCTGCTGATCGTCTGCGCCGTGTTCGGCGTGCTGCTGTTGAGCGTCTGGCGCAAGCTGCGCGAGGCACGCCGCGCGGACTTCATTCGCGGCTACGCGTTTCCGAAAGGGCTGATCGAGAAGCTGCAACATCAGCGCCCCGGGTTGCCCGCGAAAGACGGCCAGCTCGTCGCCCGCGCGCTGCGCCAGTTCTTTCTCGCGCACCTGAAAAGTGGCCGCCAGTTCGTCGCGATGCCGTCGCAGGTGACCGACGAGCTGTGGCACGAGTTCATCCTGTACACGCGTCACTACGAACGATTCTGTCGTCAGGCGTTCGGGCGCTTCATGCACCACACCCCCGCAGTGGTGCTGGCGCAGGCGCAGCGCGACAACACCGGCCTGCGCCGCACCTGGTGGCATTGCTGCAAGGACGAGAACATCAACCCGCGCAAGCCGACGCGGCTGCCGCTGCTGTTCGCGCTCGACGCGAAGCTGGGCATCGCGAACGGCTTCCGCTACGCGCCCGATTGCGGCGCACTGCGGGCCGGCGGCGACGGTTCGGTGTATTGCGGCGGCGACTTCAGCAGCGGCTCGTACGACGGCGGCACCGACGGTTTCGGCGACGCGGGCTCGTCGTCCAGCGATGGTGGCTCGGGCTGCGGCGGCAGCAGCTCGGGCTGCGGCGGCGGTGGCGATTGAGTAGATTCACGGTTCACCACGGAGATCGACGATGGACTTCAACGCCGCGATGGCCCAGGCCTGGAACGAACACGCCGACGCACCGAACGAAGTCGCGGCACGCTGGCCGGCGCTGCGCTCGCTCGTCGTCGACGAAGCGCAGATCGAGCGGCTCGCGGGGCTGATGCATCACGTGCACGGCGCGCACCTGGCCGAATGGCAGCGCGGCAGCGACGCGCTGCAGTCACTGCGCACGCTGGCCGCCTTTCGCGACGACGGCAGCAGCGGCCAGGCGCTGCGCCGGACCCTCGCGAGCCTGGCGACGTGCGCGGGCACAACCGCCGCGGCCGAGGCGCTCTCGCCTTCCGACCGCATCCGTGTCGGCGCGATGGCGGCCGACAACCTGGGCACGCACGACCCGGCGCGCGCCGCCGCGCTGCTGCGCCAGACCCTGGACCTCGCCCAACGCAGCGGGCTGCCGGACAACGATCCGATGCATCGCTCGCTGGCCGCGGCGGCGAACTCTCTGGCGTGCACGTTCGAAGCCAAGCCGGATCGAACCACCGACGAGCGCTCGCTGATGATCCTCGCGGCGCAGGCCGCGCGCCACCACTGGGAACGCGCCGGCACCTGGCTCGAGGTCGAGCGCGCCGAGTACCGGCTCGCGATGACGTGGCTGCAGGCCGGCGACCCGGCGCAGGCGCGCCAGCACGCGCAGGCCTGCCTGGAGATCGTCAGCGCGAACCAGGGCGCGGCGCTGGAACGCTTCTTCGGTTGGGAGGCGCTGGGCGCCGTCGAACGCGCCGCGGGCAACGCGGTCGGCCATGCGCGCGCGCTGGAGAGGGCGCGCGCGGCGTTCGGCGAACTCTCCGCAGACGATCAGGGCTGGTGCCGGGCGAGCCTGGACAAGCTCGCGGCAGACGCAGCGGTCATCGTCACGTCACCGGCGCCGGGTTGAACAGCACCAGCGCGTTGTGCAGCTTCCAGTGCTCGGCCCAGGTCTTCTTGCGGCCGCTGGCGACGTCGAGCATCAGGCGAAACAGCTCCCAGCCCACGTCCTCGATGCTGGCCGCGCCATCGGCGATGCGGCCCGCGTTCACGTCCATCAGGTCGTGCCAGCGGCGCGCCAGGTCGCTGCGCGTCGCGACCTTGATCACCGGCACCTCGGCCAGCCCGTACGGCGTGCCGCGGCCGGTCGTGAACACATGCAGGTTGATGCCGGCGGCGAGCTGCAAGGTCCCGCAGATGAAGTCGCTCGCCGGCGTCGCGGCGTAGACGAGGCCGCTCGTGATCTCGCGGTCGCGCAGCTTCTCGCCCGGTGACAGCACGCCGGAGATCGGCGCGCTGCCGCTCTTGACGATCGAGCCCATCGCCTTCTCGACGATGTTCGACAGCCCGCCGGCCTTGTTGCCCGGCGTCGTGTTGGCGCTGCGGTCGACGCGGCCCTTCTGCAGGTAGGCGTCGTACCAGGCCATCTCGCGGATCATCGCGTCGGCGACTTCCGGTGTGGTCGCGCGCGAGGTCAGCTGGTCGATGCCGTCGCGCACCTCGGTGGTCTCGCTGAACATCACGGTCGCGCCGGCGCGCACCAGCAGGTCGGTGCAGAAGCCGACCGCCGGGTTCGCGGTCACGCCGCTGAACGCATCGCTGCCGCCGCACTGCACGCCGACGACGAGCGCGCTCGCCGGCACGGTCTCGCGGCGGCGCGCGTTCAGGCGCTCGAGGTGTTCCTCGGCGGTCGACATGATCGAGTCGATCATCGACATGAAGCCGACGTGCGCCTCGTCCTGCAGGCAGACGACGTCGAGCTTGGTCTCTTCGCTCGCGCCGACGTCGGCGACATTGCGTTCGTCGACGATCGCGAACGAGCCCGGCGGCAGCAGGCGCTCGGGCTGCAGCTTCTCGCAGCCCAGGCTCACGACCATCACCTCGCCGCCGAAGTTCGGATTCAGGCTGATGTTGCGCAAGGTGCGGATCGGGATGATCGCGTCCGGCGCATCGATCGCGACGCCGCAGCCGTAGGTGTGCTCGAGGCCGACGACGTCGTCGACGTTCGGGTACTTCGGCAGCAGCTCGTCCTTGATGCGCTTGACGGCGAAGTCGAGCACGCCGGCCACGCACTGCACCGTGGTCGTGATCGCGAGGATGTTGCGGCTGCCGACCGAGCCGTCGGCGTTGCGGTAGCCCTCGAAGGTATAGCCCTCGAGCGGCGACGGTGCGGGTGGCTTCACGGTCGAGATCGGCAAGCCGTCGAGCGAACGCGCCGCCGGCATCTCGAGCAGCCGCTCGTGGACCCAGCTGCCGGCGGCAATCGCGCGCGCGGCGCGGCCGATGACCACGTTGTAGCGCCGCACCGGATCGCCCGCGGCGAGGTCCGCGAGCGCGACCTTGTGGCCTTGCGGCACCTTGTCCACGAGCGTCAGACCCGACGGAAACACCGTGCCCGCGGCGAGCCCGCCGTCGTTCGCGACGATCGCGACGTTGTCGTTCGCATGCATCGTGATGTAGAGCGGGGCGCTGGTGTCGCGGGTGTCGGGCATGGCGGTTACTGGCAAAGGTTGTCGTACAACGAAATCATACGCGCTGTGATCTCAAGAGAGAACCCGGGGTTTGCTTGACCCCGAACAAGCCGGCGTTGTACGATGACTCATCCACTTTCCACCGAACAAGGATCACGCCATGAAGCTCGGATTCATCGGCCTCGGCATCATGGGCGCGCCGATGGCCGGCCACCTGGCCGCCGCCGGCCACACGCTGTTCGTCACCACCCGCAGCAAGGTGCCGGCCGACCTGGCGGCCAAGACCACGACCTGCGCCACCGCGGCCGAGGTGGCGCGCCAGGCCGACGTGGTCTTCACGATGGTGCCCGACACGCCGGACGTCGAAGCCGTGCTGTTCGGTGAGAACGGCGTGGCCTCCGGTCTGAGCAAGGGCAAGACCGTCGTCGACATGAGCTCGATCTCGCCGATGGCGACCAAGGCCTTCGCGAAGCGCATCAACGAGCTCGGCTGCGACTACCTCGACGCGCCGGTCTCGGGCGGCGAGGTCGGCGCGAAGGCCGCAAGCCTGACGATCATGTGCGGCGGCAGCGAAGAGACCTTCACGCGCATCAAGCCGCTGCTCGAGCTGATGGGCAAGAACATCACGCTGGTCGGCGGCAACGGCGACGGCCAGACGACCAAGGTCGCGAACCAGATCATCGTCGCGCTGAACATCGCCGCGGTCGGCGAAGCGCTGCTGTTCGCCAGCAAGGCCGGCGCCGATCCGGCCAAGGTGCGGCAGGCGCTGATGGGCGGCTTCGCGGCGAGCCGCATCCTCGAGGTGCACGGCGAACGCATGATCAAGCGCACGTTCGCGCCGGGCTTCCGCATCAAGCTGCACCAGAAGGACCTGGCGCTCGCGCTCGCCGGCGCGCGCGAGCTCGGGGTGGCGCTGCCGCAGACCGCGAGCGCAGCGCAGCTGATGCAGTCGGGTGCGGCACACGGTGATGCCGAGCTCGACCACTCGGCGCTGGTGCGCACGCTCGAACGCATGGCGGCCCACACCGTGATGCCGGACTGATCACTCACTCGGAGAGCACGACATGCACAGCATCGGATTCATCGGCGCCTCCGGCCTGATGGGCCACGGCATCGCGAAGAACCTGCGCGCCAAGGGCCATGCGCTCGCGCTCACGGTGCACCGCAACCGCGAGCGCGTCGCCGACCTGCTCGCCGCCGGCGCGACCGAGGCCGATTCGCCCGCCGCGCTCGCGCGCGAATGCGACATCGTGTTCATCTGCGTCACCGGCTCGCCGCAGGTCGAGGCCAGCGTCGTCGGCGACAAGGGCTTGCTCGCGGGCGCACGGCCCGGCCTCGTGATCGTGGACTGTTCGACCAGCGAGCCCGAGTCGACGGCCCGCCTGCGCGCGCTCGCGGCGTTGAAAGACGTGAGCTTCGTCGATGCCCCGCTCGCGCGCACGCCGGTCGAGGCCGAGCTCGGCAAGCTCAACGTGATGGTCGGCGCGAGCGACGCGAGCTTCGCGCAGCTCAAGCCGGTGCTGCAGGCCTTCGCCGAGAACGTGATCCACGTCGGCGCGCCGGGCGCTGGCCGCACCATCAAGCTGCTGAACAACTTCATCGCGCAGGCGATCTGCACCGCGACGGCCGAGGCCTTCGCGGTCGGCTCGCGCGCCGGTGTCGACCTGACGAAGCTGGTCGAGCTGGTGTCGGCCGGCGCGGTGAACTCCGGGCTGTTCCAGGCGATGGCGAAGACCTTGGACGGCGACCTCGGCGGGCTGAAGTTCGAGCTCGACAACGCCCGCAAGGACTTGCGCTACTACACCCACCTCGCCGAGTCGCTCAACGTGCCGTCGCTGGTCGGCGAATCGGTGCACCAGTCGCTCGCGCTGGCGAGCGCGCTCGGGCACGGCGGCAAGTACGTGCCGTCGCTGGTCGAAGCGCAGGAGCAGCTGACCGGCGCGACGATCGTGCGGCGCTGACCGCGGGCCGAGCGCCGGGCCGCTCCCAAGCCGGCCCACGCCAGCCGCGAGACGCGGCTGGCACTCCGGCCGTCCAAGCCCGCGCAGGCGGGCTTGGAGCCGCGGCCTACGTTCCCCTTGGGGGATCGCACGCCGTACCCGGCGTGCGAGGGGCGCCATCAATCAGCGCCGCTGCGGCCACACGCGCAGCATCGTGACGTACATCAGCGCACCGAGCAGCAGTGCGCCGGCCGCGACTTCGAGCGCCAACGTGAACCCCTCGCCAAGGTTGCGACTGTGGCGCAGCAGCACCGCGACCATCGGCGGGCCGGCGATCTGGCCGATGCCGTAGACGGCGGTCAGCAAACCCATGAAGCTGGCCGCGAGCAGCGGGCGCAGGCGCCGCACTTCCTGCATCGCGAAGAACGTGATCGCGGTGAACGGAATGCCGAGCAGCAGGCTGCCGATGGCGAAGCCGGCGAGGCTCGGGCTCCACACGCCGATCGCGATGCCCGCGGCCTGCACGGCATAGCAGCCGGCGAGCAGCAGGCGCATGTCCAGCGTCATGCGCACGCGCGTGGCGAGCAGCGCGCCGACCATCACACCGAGCCCGAAGATCGGCCAGAACATGTCCAGCCACGGTGAGCCCGGCAGCGCCTGCCGCGCGATAACCGGCAGGAAGGTGGCGGTGACGATGTAGCCCAGGCCGGCGAGGCCGTACGCGAGCGCGAGGCAGCCGATCTCGACGCCGCCGTGGGCCTCGTTGCCGCTGGCCGCTGGCGCCGGCGCGCTGGCCGATGCCGGCGCGGAGGTGCCATGGAAGATGTGCCAAACGCCGGTCGTCAGCACGAACGCGAGCAGCCCGAAGATGAGCCAGCCGGTTTGGGCATGCCAGCCCCACTGCACCATGCCGCTGGCGAACAGGCCGCTGACGACGATGCCGGCGCCCGGGCCGGTGTAGATCGCACCGCCGATCGCGGCCTCGTTCATGCGCGCGAGCTGCGCCAGGCACCATCCGGAGGTGTAGACGAACACGACCGCGCTCGCGACGCCGGCCGCAAAGCGCAGCAGCGGCCAGCCCGCGGCCCACGGCACGGCCATCCCGAGTGTCAGCACGCCGGTCGCGACCAGGCCGCCGCGCACCAGCACCGGCCCGTTGATCGCCGGCAACCGCGGCGCACGCGCCCAGATCCACGGTTGAAAAGTGCACAGCAGGGCGCCGGCCAGGTAGCCGAGGTAGTTGGCGCTGGCGAGCCAGCTCGCGCCGTGCAGGTCGATCACGCCGTCGTGCAGCATCATCGGCAGCAGCGGCGTGAACGCGAAACGGCCGATGCCCATCGCGACCGCGAGCGACACCGCGCCCGCCAGCGCAATCGCCCAGCGGCCGGGCGTGCGGAGGCTTGCTTGGAGCGTCCCGGCGCGGCGGCTCACTTGGCCGGCGTCGGTCGCGGCTTCACGTCGCCGCAATCGCTGGCCAGCCACTTGCCCTGCATCTCCATCGTCATCTGCTGCGGCTTGCCCGCGACCTGCGTGTTGACGATCGACTTGCCGCTGTAGGCCTTGTCGCTGATGAAGGTCATCTCGCCTTCGCCGCTCGACGGTGGTTGGGTGCACTCGTATTTGAACTTCATCGTGTTGCCGCTGCGTTGCATGTCCTTCTGCGTGCAGTTGCCGGCGTTCATGCGCGCCTCGGGGGGTTTCGCGGCTTCTTCCTTCGTGAGGCAGACCTTCACGCTGGTGCCGCCCGCGCCCATCTTGACGCCGCGGCTGGCCATCGCGGCCTCCATCTGCTTGCGCTGCTCGGGCGGCATCGCCGCGAGCTGCTTCTGCATCTCGGCCATCGCCTTCTCCATCTGGCCGTCCTGAGACTTCATGCTGAACGAGTGTTCCCACAGGCCGGGCGCCTGGGTCTGCGCCTGGGCACCGAACCCGATGAACGCCCCGGCGGCGAGGAACAGCACCTGCTTGATCTGCATCACGACTCCTGATCCGTGGTGGTGTGACGGCCAAGTGTACGGGCCGCGACGGGCCACTCGCGGATCAGGGCAGGTCGACGATCTCGACCCAGTTCGGGTTCTTGCCGACCGGGTAGCGCGCCAGCGCCGACAGCGCGCCGCTCGCCGCATCGATCGCATACACGGCGATCGCGTGCGACTCCTGACCGGACGCGATGAGGTAGCGCCCCGAAGCATCGATCGCAAAGCCGCGCGGTGTCTTCTCGGTCGGCACCTGGGACAGCGTCTTCAGCCGGCCGCTGGCGGCGTCGACCTCGAAGACGGTGATCGTGCTGGAGGTGCGCTCGGACGCGTAGAGGTGGCGGCCGTCCGGCGCGAGGTGCAGGTCGGCGGCCCAGGGCTTGCCGGTGAAGCCCGCCGGCAACGCGCTGGTGCGCTGCAGCTCGCGCAGGCTGCCGCGCGCGGCGTCGTAGTCGAACACGTAGAGCGACGCATCGAGTTCGCACAGCAGGTACAGGCGCCGCTGCGCCGCATCCCAACTGAAGTGACGAGGCCCCGACTTCGGCGTGGTCTGCGTCAGCGCCGGCTCGTTGGCGCTCAGCACGCCGGTCGCGGCGTCGAAGCGCCACGCCGACAGGTTGTCGCCGCCCAGGCTGGTGGCGAACACGAAACGGTTGCTCGCGTCCACGTGGATCGCGTGCGCGTTGGGCTGGGTCGTGATCAGCTGCTGGACCGCGCCGACCTTGCCATCCTTGTCGATCGCGTTGACAGTGATCTTGTTGCCGCCGTACGAGGCGGCGAACAGCCAGCGGCCGCTGCGGTCGGTGTCGATGTTGGCCATGCTGTCGGCGAGCGCCGCTTCGCCGAGCTTGGCTAGACGGCCGCTGCCGGCGTCGATCGCGAAACTCACGACACGAAAAGGCTGCGAGCGCAACGCGGCATGGAGCACGCGCTTGTCCGGGCTCACCGCGAGCGGCATCACGGTGCCGCCGACCGGCACCGTCTCGACGGATGTCAGCGCGCCGCTCGCGCGGTCCAGCGACAGCACCGAGATCTCCTGGCTGTCGGCGTTCGAGACGTAGACATAGGTCGCGGCCGTGCTGGTGGTGGCGGCAGCGCCCAGCGCCAGGCTCGCAGCGAGTTGTTTGACGGCGGTTCCGGTGGACATGTCAGCTCCCTCCATGACGGGTGATTCGTTCGACGGCGGTTCCGCGCCGTTCACTTGAGCAGCAGCCCTGGCAGCCAGAGCGAGAACGCCGGCACATAGGTCACGAGCATCAGCGCGAAGATCAGCGCGCCGTAGAACGGCCAGATGGTCTTCATCACGGTACCGACCGAGACGCCGCCGATCGCGCAGCCGACGAACTGCGTCGTGCCCACCGGCGGCGTGTTCAGGCCGAGCGCGCAGTTGATCAGCATCACCATGCCGAACTGGATCTCGCTCATGCCGTACTTCATGCAGATCGGCAGGAAGATCGGCGTGCACACGAGAATGGTCGCGGCCATGTCGAGGAAGGTACCGAGGATGAACAGGATGATGTTCACGAGCAGGAAGATCATCCACGGCGACGTGGTCATGCTCGACAGCAGCTTGCCGGTCAGGTCGGGCACCTCGTACAGGCTGATGATGTAGCCGAACGCGGCCGAGATGCCGATCAGCAGCAGCACCACGCCGGTCGTCTTCACGGCCTTCGCCGCGGCCTTCAGGAACTGCTCCCACTTCAGGGTGCGGTAGATGACCGTGCACAGGAAGAGCGCGTACAGCACCGCCACCGCTGCCGATTCGGTCGCGGTGAACACGCCCGACAGGATTCCGCCCAGGATCAGCACGACCACGAACAGCCCCGGCAACGACGCCGCGAAACTGCGCGCGACGATGCTCCAGCCCGGGAACGTGCCAGCCGGGTAGCCGCGGTGCACCGCGACGAAGTAGGCGGCAGCGAGGTTGCACAGCGTCAGCAGCAGCGCCGGCATCAGCCCGGCCGCGATCAGCATCGCGATCGAGACCTTGCCGCCCGCGGCCAGCGTGTAGATGATCATGTTGTGGCTGGTCGGCATCAGCGCGCCGACGAGCGCGGCGTGCGTGGTCACGTTGACCGCGTAGTCGGCGTCGTAGCCTTCCTTCTTCATCATCGGGATCATCACCGCCCCCATCGCCGACACATCGGCGACCGGCGAGCCCGAGACGCCGCCGAACAGCGTGCAAGCGACGACGTTGCTCATGCCCAGCCCGCCGCGCACATGGCCGACGATGCTCTTCGCGAAGTCGACGATCTTGTCGGCGATGCCGCCGTACATCATCAGCTCGCCGGCGAAGATGAAGAACGGGATCGCGAGGAACGAGAACACGTTCATGCCCGAAGTCATCTGCTGGAAGATGACGGCCATCGGCAGGCCTTCGTACAGGATGGTCACGAGCGCAGACAGGCCGATCGCGAACGCGACCGGCACGCCGAGGATCAGCAGCCCGAAGAACGCGACACAAAGGATGGTCAGTGCCATGCCGGCACCACTTCCTCACCGCGCCGCAGCGCGACGATGTGCTCGACCGAGAACAGCATGATCAACAGCCCCGCGATCACCATCGGCACGTAGCGCCACGATTCCGACAAGCCCAGCGTCGGGATCTTGTAGCCGGCCACCGACTGGAACATCAGCGCGCAGTTCCAGGCCAGCAGCGCGCCGAACAGCAGCGTCAGCAGGTGCACGACGATCTCGAGCGGCTGTTTGAGACGCTCGGGCAGCACCGGCCCGAGCAGCTCCATGCCGATGTGCCCGGCGTCGCGCACGCCGACGGCACAGCCCAGCATGGTCACGTACAGCACCAGCAGCAGCGCGAGACTTTCGGCCCAGGTCGGCGTGTTGTTGAGCACGTAGCGGCCGAACACCTGGTACGACACGCAGGCGATGATCAGCACCAGCCCCGCCACACCGAGCTGCAGCGACAGGCGCGCGATGCGCGCGCAGATTGCGGTGAGCATGAGGTCAGGCCATCACTTCGTGTCTTGGATGCGCTTGATCATGTCCTTCAGCTTCGGGTCGCTGATGAACTTGTCGTAGACCGGCTTCATCGCGGCCTGGAACGCCGGCTTGTCGACGTCGATGACCTGGGCGCCGGCGGCCTTCACGACGGCGAGCGACTTCTCTTCGCGCTCGTCCCACAGCTTGCGCATGTAGGGCACCGATTCCTTCGCGGCCTGGCGGATCGCCTTCTGGTCGTCCGGCGTCAGCGTGTCCCAGACCTTCTTCGAGAACAGCAGCATCTCGGGCGCCATCGAGTGCTCGGTCTTCGCGTAGTACTTCGCAACCTCGAAGTGGCGCGAGCTCTCGTACGACGGGTAGTTGTTCTCGGCCGCATCGACCAGGCCGGTCTTCAGGCCGGTGTAGACCTCGCCGAACGGCATCGGGGTCGCGTTCGCGCCCATTGCCTCGAGCAGCGAGACCCACAGGTCGGACTGCTGCACGCGCACCTTCAGGCCCTTCATGTCGGCCAGCGTCTTGACCGGCTTCTTCACGGTGTAGATCGAGCGTGCGCCGCTGTCGTAGAAGGCCAGGCCGATGAAGCCCTGCGCTTCGCAGCTCTTCAGGATCTCCTCGCCGACCGGGCCATCGAGCACGTGGCGCATGTGTTCCTTCGAGTGGAACAGAAACGGCATCGTCGGCACGACGGTGGTCGGGCAGATGTTGTTCATCGGTGCGATGTTCACGCGCGTCATCGCGACCGCGCCGATCTTGGCCTGCTCGATCGTGTCCTTCTCGGCGCCGAGCGCGCTGTTGTTGAAGACCTTGATGCCGTGCTTGCCGTTGGTCAGTTTCGCGAGCACCGTGCCCATGTACTTCACCGCGTCGACGGTGGGGTAGCCGTCCGGGTGGATGTCGGTCGAGCGGAAGTCGGTCGCGTGCGCAGCGAAGCCGGCCGCGGCGAGCAGCGCCACGAGGGTGCGGGGGATCAGTTTCATGAGGGTGTCTCCTGGTGAATTCTTGGTCTCGGCGCCGGGTGCGGGCGCGGCTTACTCGTACGGTCCCTTGGTGACGAAACCGCCGCCTTGGTACAGCGTGGCCGGGTTGCCCCGATCGAGCACCGGCTGGCGCGCCATCGCCGCGGCGCGGTAGGGCTCGGAGCTGTCCTGCGGCCGGTAGCCGATGTGCCGGGCGGGCGTGTTGTCCCACCAGGTCGTCGCGTTGTCGGACATGCCGTAGATCGCGCTGTGCCCGACCACCGGCGCCGTCAGGCTCGCCAGCACGAGGCGCTCGAGATCGTCGTAGCTCATCCAGGTCGCGAGCATGCGGCGGTCGGCGGGCTCGGGGAACGACGAACCGATGCGCAGGCTCACGGTCTCGAGGCCGTAGCGGTCGAAGTAGAACTGCGCGAGGTTTTCGCCGAAGGCCTTGGAGAGGCCGTAGTGGCCGTCGGGGCGCATCGGCATGGTCGCGTCGATCACTTCGTCCTGGCGATAGAAACCGGTGACGTGGTTCGAGCTGGCGAAGATCACGCGCTTCACACGCTGCCGGCGCGCCGCCTCGTAGAGGTTGTAGGTGCCGACGATGTTGGCCTGCAGGATGGGCTCGAACGGGCCCTCGACGGAGATGCCGCCGAGATGCACGACCGCGTCGACATCGGCGAGCAGCGCGAGCACGGCGTCGGCCTGTTCGAGCGCCGCCGGCATCAACTCCTCACCCGGCGCCGCAGCCCCGAGATCGGCGATGTCGCTGAGCCTCAGCACCGCACAATGCGCCTTCAGCCGACGCCGCAGCTCACGCCCCAGGCCGCCGGCGGCGCCGGTCAGCAGCAGGCGCCCGAAAGGCGCGGAAGAAGCGACGGCAGCGGTCATTCGAATCGGTTCGGAAGGGTTAGAACGGATTGCTTTTGCGAGCCTCCGCGATAATGTTGTTCGTCATCAGTTGTCGTACAACATAAGCAATGTTAGCGTTCCACCTTCCGCTGTCAATAGAACCCCGTCGGGGTTTGTACGGAGCCGCATGAACACCCCGCCCCCGCGACGCCGCGCCCGCACGCTGGCGCATGAACTCGTCGAGTCGCTCGGCGACCGCATCCGCGACGGCCGCCTCTCGCCGGGCGACAAGCTGCCGACCGAGGCCGCGTTCATGGGCGAGTTCGGCGTCAGCCGCACCGTCGTTCGCGAGGCGATCTCCAAGCTGCAGGCCTCCGGGCTGGTCGAGACGCGCCACGGTGTCGGCACCTTCGTGGTCGGGCTGGGCGATTCGTCGGCCTTCCGCATCGCCCCGGAACAGCTCGCGACCCTGCGCGACGTGGTCGCGATGCTCGAGCTGCGCATCGGCGTCGAGACCGAGGCCGCCGGGCTCGCCGCGCAACGCCGCACGACGCAGAACCTGGCCGTGATGCGCGACGCGCTGGATGCGTTCACGCAGGCGGTCGAGGCCGGTCGCGACGCGGTCGCGGCGGATTTCCAGTTCCACCAGGAGATCACCCGTGCGACCCAGAATCCGCACTTCGCGAGCCTGATGGCGACACTCGGCTCGATGATCATTCCGCGCGCCCGGCTCGACCCGTCGCGACCGGCGGACGAAGAACGCCAGGCCTATCTGCGCCGCGTCAACGCCGAGCACAGCAGCATCTTCGACGCGATCGAGAACCAGGACGTCGAGGCGGCGCGGGCCGCGATGCGCACCCACCTCGCGAACAGCCGCGAGCGCCGCCGCCGCGCGGCCGCACTGGGCGACGAACCGGCCTGAGCGGTACCGCGCGGCGCCCGCCGCTCGGCTTGCAGTCGGTGGCGGAATGCACTAGCATGTTGTACGACGACGGACAACATGCGGCAAGGTTTGGGCCTTGAACGCCACGTCGGCCGGCACCTGGAGACACGACGATGAAGACCACCACCACGCTGCTCAGCGCCTGCGCGATCGCGCTGATGACGACGCTGACCGGCCCTGCCGCGCAGGCGCAGGCCTGGCCGAGCAAGCCGATCCGCATCGTCGTGCCGTACACGCCGGGCGGGTCGTCCGACATCATCGCGCGCGCGATCAGCCAGCCGCTGTCGGACGCGCTGAAGACGACCGTGATCGTCGAGAACCGGCCCGGCGCCAATGGCAACACCGGCACCGATTCGGTCGCCAAGGCACCGGCCGACGGCTACACGCTGCTGTTGTGCGACGTCGGCGCGCTCGCGATCTCGCCGTCGGTCTACACCAAGCTGCCCTTCGACCCGAGCAAGGACTTGCGCGGCGTCGGCATGCTCGCGTACTCGCCGCACCTGCTGGTCGTGCACCCGTCGGTGCCGGCGAACAACCTGAAGGAGCTGGTCGCGCTGTCGCAGACGACCAAGCTCAACTTCGCCGTCACCGCGATCGGCAGCGCACCGCACCTGGCGGGCGTGTCGGTCGAGAAGGCCACCAACGCGAAGTGGGAGTACATCCCGTACAAGGGCGGCTCGCAGGCGGTGACCGACACCATCGCCGGCCAGACGCAGGTGCTGATGAACGGCATGCTCGCGACCTTGCCCTTCGTGCAGTCGGGCAAGCTCAAGGTGCTGGGCGTCTCGAAGGCCACGCGCGTGCCGCTGCTGGCCAACGTGCCGACGATCGCCGAGCAGGGCGTGACCGGCTTCGAGTCGGGCACCTGGCAAGGCGTGCTGGTGCCGGCCGGGACCCCGCCGGCGATCGTCGCCCGACTCGCCACCGAGCTCACCAAGATCATCCGCTCGCCCGACGTGCGTTCGCGCCTCACGGTGCAGGGCGCAGAGGTCTACACGATGTCGCCGACCGAGTTCGCGCCGTTCTTCGAGGGCGAGCGCAAGCGCTGGGCCGGCGTGGTCGCCAAGGGCAATCTGAAGCTCGACTGAGCGAGCAGCCTTCGACGAACGAGCACGAAACCGAGAGAGACCCCACCATGACACGCTCCACCCCGTACCGCGGCTTTCCCAACAGCTTTCGCGAGGACCTGCGGGCCGGCAAGCGCCTGATCGGCTGCTGGTGCTCGCTCGCCAATCCGATCACCACCGAGATCCTGGGTGTCGCCGGCTTCGACTGGATCCTGCTCGACGGCGAGCACTCGCCGAACGACGTCATCACCTTCATCCCGCAGCTGATGGCGCTGAAGGACAGCGTCAGCGCGCCGGTGGTGCGGCCGTCGTGGAACAACCCGGTGGAGCTGAAGCGCCTGCTCGACGGCGGTTTCTACAACTTCCTGATCCCGTTCGTCGAATCGGCCGACGAGGCGACGCGCGCGGTGGCCGCGACGCGCTACCCGCCGCAGGGCTTTCGCGGCGTGTCGGTCGCGCAGCGCAGCAACCGCTACGGCACGGTGCCGGGCTACTTCGAGGGCGTGAACGAGCAGATCTGCGTGATGGTGCAGATCGAAAGCGCGAAGGGCGTGGCCGCTGCGGCCGAGATCGCCGCGGTCAACGGCGTGGACGGCTTGTTCGTCGGCCCCTCGGACCTGGCCGCGGGCCTGGGCCAGCTCGGCAATGCGAACCACCCCGAGGTGCAGGACGCGATGGCGAAGATCTTCGAGGCCGCGAAGGCCGCCGGCAAGCCGGTGGGCATCCTCGCCGGCGTCGAGGCCGATGCGCGCCGCTACATGGCACAAGGCGCGAGCTTCGTCGCGGTCGGCAGCGACCTCGGCGTGTTCCGCTCGGCGACGCAGGCCTTGCGCGACAAGTACACCGAGGCCTGAGACCGCGCCGCAGCGCCTAAGATCACGCTCTGGTGTGATCGAGGGAGGCGTGCGATGAACAAGTCCGGATCCGACACGGTCTTTGCGGGGTCTGTCCCCGAGCTCTACGACAGCCACCTTGTCCCGCTGATCTTCGAACCCTATGCCACCGATCTCGCGCGCCGGGTGGCGGTGCTGATGCCGGCACGCGTTCTCGAAACCGCCGCCGGCACCGGCGTGGCCACGCGCGCGATGGCGCGTTCGCTGCCGGCGTCCGTCGAGCTGGTTGCCACCGACCTGAACCCGCCGATGCTCGATCGTGCGGCGGCGATCGGCGTCGCACGGCCGGTGCGGTGGCAGCAGGCGGACGCGTTGCGGCTGCCGTTCGACGACGCGAGCTTCGATGTCGTCGTGTGCCAGTTCGGCGTGATGTTCTTCCCGGACAAGGCCGCAGCATTCGCTGAGGCGCGACGCGTGCTGCGGCGCGGCGGCACGTTCGTGTTCAACGCCTGGGACCGCATCGAGCACAACGAGTTCGCCGACACTGTGACGACCGCACTGGCCCGCGTCTTCCCCGCGGACCCGCCGCGCTTCATGGCGCGCACGCCGCATGGCTACTTCGACTGCGAGACGATCGCGGACGATCTGGCGCGCGCGGGATTCGCCGCGACGCCACACCTCGAGACGATTGCGGCGCGCAGCCGCGCGGCGTCGGCAAACGTGGCCGCGATCGCCTACTGCCAGGGAACGCCGTTGCGCGGCGAGATCGAGGCGCGCAACGGCGCCAGCCTGGCCGAGGCGACCTCGGTGTGCGCCGCGGCCATCGCCGATCGATTCGGCACCGGGCCGGTCGACGGCAAGATCCAGGCGCACGTCGTCGTGGTTCAGAACTGAACGAACGACGTCATGCGGGGGTTGTCTGGGTTCCTGCGACCGGCCGGGGGCCTGCGCCTCAGCTGTGACTTGATCGAATGAATGCCAAACGATGCGCGCAAAGCTTGGCCAGAATCATCACACTGTACGCGCTTCCCGGATCTCGCTCCCAGGCGGCGCACTCGACATGAGAGTCGTCAGAATCCTCGTGTCTGTCCGATAGTTGGAGCGTCGCCTTCTGAGCGGCCGAGAGTTTGTGATGCAATTCAATGAGTTGCAATTCACGAGCTCATTGATCCCCCACAGTTCGGCCGAAGATTTGAGCGAAACCCGAGGCGCCGCCGGTTTTGTCGACACTCCCTCGATTGCTGCGCCCCTGGGTCGAAACCCGGTATCCCGCGCGGCAGGATGCTGACGAGGGCGACAAACCGATGTACTACAGGCCTCTCTGGAAGGTCACTTTGCCAGGGCCGCGAGCAGCTTCGCACCGTCGGGGGTTCCAAGTCCCGTGCAGGCGTCCCAGCCTGCAGCCGCGCTGTACTTTCCCAGTCCTTCGATGTCGTTGCTGCCTTGAACGATGTCGCGGAAGGCTCCCGCAGAAGCGGATAGCCCGTAAAGCAACGGATTGATGAAGCCTGCGGGCGGCTTACCTGCCGAGGCAAGTTTCTGATTTAACAATGCTATCAGTCCCGCCCATAGAGGCGCCACCGCGCTCGTGCCGCCGATCACGTCCGGAGCTCCTCCAACGAGCCGCACCCGATAGCCTGTTCTTGGATCCGCATTGCCGCCGACATCCGGGACGCCTCGCCCGGTGAACTTCGTGGGTGACTTCGGAACCTTTGCATTGGACTGGTAGCTCGGCCGAGAAAACTTGTTGCTCACGCCCCCACCCGTTCCACCATTCTTCTGATTCCAGACAACCTCACTTGCAATGCTGGTGCTACCGCGCAGTGTCGTCCCGCCACATGCCAGTGCGAACGGGCTGGAAGCAGGAAAATCGACATGCGGATGTCCATCGCGATCTGCCGCCTTGCGGATATCGGACGATCCATCGTCGCCGGACGCACAGCACACAGTCACTCCGAGCGTCGCGGCGTCCTGGAGGGCCTGGTCGAATGCCTTGCGCGCCTGCTTTGTGTTGAAGTCCTCCGCCGAGCCCCAGCTGATCGAGATCACGGACGGCTTTCGGACGTCGTCGTGCAGCGCTGCGTTGAACGCCGCAAGAAAGCCGTTGTCGGTGTTCAAACCGAAATACACCGCGATCGACGCCTTTGGTGCAACCGCGCCGGCCACTTCGATGTCCAGCATCACCTCGCCATCGGCATCCGCGTTGACGCCCGGCACGTTCGCACCCACGCTACCGTCGCTGGCGACACCGACTGCCGTGATCTTGGGCGTGGCCAACCCAAGTGACGTGAAATAGGCCTTGAGGTCAGCTGGCGTGAACCCCGTGCTGATCGGTCGCATGCTCGGGTCCTTGTCATCGAAGTCGTTCAACTCGATGATGCCGATGCATTGCCCCTTGCCAGTCAGCGCAGCCGGAAAGTTGTACAGCTTGGCCACCTCCGGTGGCGTGAAGCTTTCGTTTGCTGTGACGTGAGGCTTCGTCTTCGCCGCGCCGCCGGACGTGGCCTTGGCAGATGCGGCACGTTTGGGCACAGACTGCACAACTGTCTTCGGCGCAAACCGAAAGTGCGGCTTTGCCGCGGGCCGGTTGTCGAACCCCAGCACCGCGACGACGACTGCCGCCAACTCGGCTGGAACGGATATTCCGCCGGTACGTGTTCGGACCGAGCGACCCCCAACCTTGGCTTGCTTGAGGGAAGGCTTGAACGCCCCCGCCAAATCCTTGACGGTACCCGCCAGCCGGATGCTGCGCTTGGCGATGCTGACGTCTACTACCGTCAGGTTGTGCAGATGGGCGAAGTCCTCGACGGCCAAGATGTCGCCAGGAGCGGCACCACGCTGCGATGCAAAGTCCTCACGTGAAATGTATTGCCGAGTAGCTGGAGACTCTGAGCCGACCCCCATGGCGAATGCCGTCGCCTTCTTCGCAGTCAATGCGCCGGCTCCTAACGTGCGCGGGCGCAGCACCACCGTGATCTCGATTCGCTCGCCAGGGTCGACGTCGCCGACAACCTTGGCATTCGGCAGCGCCTTCTTCTCGCTACCGGGAACCGTCACACGCTTGTTCGTCGATGCCATGGCGAGTCTCCTCGGTGCGTCACTCACAAAGAGGGCAGACTCTGCCCTCGAATACAAGGCTGCGCTTCATCAAACTAGATGATCACGAGCCGGACTTTGCTCGAACCAACGCAGGTCGGATCAAGTAGGCAAACGAGCCCTTTCACGCCGGCTCGCGACAATCCTCAACAAGACGGATGCGATCAACCCGTCCGTGAAGCGAGACTGCGGGCACAAGCGCGTCGACTGCCCTGAACGCCCATCGGAGTTCAAATGTCCGAGAGATTCCTTTACTCACGTTCCGTTCATAGACTCAACGCGGCCTCGTACGGGATTTGAGCAGCGAGGCATCACGGAGAGGGCCTTTTGCAAACCCCGTGAACCGCAACACCACGAAGACCAGGAGTGGATATGGCGATCATGCGACTTTCACCTCCCCGGTCCGGTATCGCAGGAGCACGCGGGGGCGTTCTGGCACTTGCCGTGGTCGTGGGACTGCTCATCATGCCGAGTGCGCGCGCCGTCGAGGCAGCCAGTGAGCCAGCATCCGGCGGTAGCACGCCGACGACCCAGAAGCCTGTTGCTCCCGATGCTCCTAAGCCGCCAGTTCAAGCGAATCAGGCAAAGGCCTTTCCTTCCCTCGTTGTCACGCCGGCCGCAGTCAATTTCGGAAGCCAACCCGTGGGTTCAACAAGCGTCGCGAAGACCGTGACCTTGGCTGCAACGCCGAACTCGGAAACGGCGAGCTTCGATTTTCAAACCAGCGGCGCTTTCGCCGTTTCACCGACCAAATGCGAACTCGCCGCCAGTGGATCCTGTGCGCTCAGCGTGACGTTTTCGCCGGCGCAGCCGGGTGCCACGGACGGCGCGGTTGTCGCCGTCGACTCCATCAGTCGAACATCGCGTGTCGTCAGCCATCTCGACGGCAACGGCATCACTCGCTGCGATGCAGGTGCGATGTTGGTTTGCAGAGGAGAGAACATCACTCCCGTGATCATTCTTGTGCTCATATACCTGGTCTTGTTGCTGACGATCAGATGGCACAAGATCGCCGTCCCAACGCGTCGCTTACTGCTTGCCGAGATTGAAGCTGTCGAGGCCAGAGTCGCGACAATTGTTGCCGGGCCAGTTGCCGCCCCAGCCGGATTAGGTCAGGTGAGCAAATTGCTTGCCGCAGCCAAGAAAGACATCCCGGTGTCGGACTTTTCACTGCTGTGGTCGGACGCTCTGCTCTGGAGCAGTGGACGCGAGTCCGCCGGATGGGGCCTGGTTCATGAAGCAGAAGAACAGCTTGCTGTTTTTCTCGATCAGGAGCAGGTGCGCGCATCACTTGAGCGGTCCGAGACACTGCTGCGTCAGATGACGAGCGCCGATGCCGCGCCCCTTGCACAACAGATCCAGTCCGAGCTCGGCAAGACGATTGCCACCATTAACGATCGTCCGATCGCGGTGCTCGAAGAGATCGCGGACTTTCTTGGCGCTACATCGGCAGATATCCGAGCAGGTGTCGCGAGCGCCGCTACCCAACAGGCACCAGCGCCCGCGATTGACACCTGCTCCAACCTGGCCGGTCGACTCTCCGCTGCGCTTTCTCCACAGGCTACGGCACTCATCCCACATGTCGTATCCGCGCTGGCCGCAGTTCCGCCAGCGATTCCGTCAGGATTGCTGATCCTGCTCGAAGAGGCGCGTGATGTCGTCTTGCCAAAGGCCTCCGGCCTTGCAGCAACGCTCTCTGCCGCCGTTGCAGCAGGCGCCGCCACGCAACTTGCCGATTGGATAAAGCTCCTTGCGACTGCGAACGACTACCTGGCCACAGCCGACAAATACGCTCTGCGAGTTCAAGCTGCGCTCAGCGCTTCGCCGAGGGTGCCGATCGCCCGGTGGCGCGCGCTATTGGCGGAGGCACTCGGAGTGATCTACCAGCGCCGCGACACCGACTTCGCAACGCTGGTGAGTTGGCACAACAAGACCAGTTGGCTGACCAGTTGCGGGCTGCTCCTGATCGTGGCGCTGTCCGGCGCACTGGGCAACGAAGTCCTCTTCCTTTTGGGCGCGACCGGCGGTCTGCTCAGTCGGCTGAGTCGCTCCTTGTACCGACAGGATGTTCCGACAGACTATGGTGCGTCTTGGACGACCCTGTTCCTCAGCCCTGTTGTTGGCGCACTTGGCGGCTGGGCGGGAGTGCTGATCGTCGCGCTCGCAGAGAAGCTCGGCGTGCTCGGGCCGCTCTTCGAGTCCATTCGATGGGCCAGTCCGTACAGCGCCCTGGCGTACGGACTGGCCTTCTTGTTCGGGTTCTCGGAGCGTGCGTTCAACACGGTTCTGAGTCAACTGGAAGACAAGGTAGTCAACCAGTCCAATCAAACATCATCATCCAAACCAATCATCACGACTGCCACCACCTTGACGCCCGGGAAAATCGGGCAGGCCTACTCTGCATCGATTGCGGCGACGGGAGGGAAGTTGCCACTGGTGTGGTCACTCACGAGCGGATCCCTCCCCACCGGCCTGACTCTGGACCAGTCAGGAAAAATTGTCGGCACGCCGACAACGGCGATCCAGGATGCGAAGTTCACGCTTCAAGCAAAGGACAGCGCAGGTGCGGTCGACTCGCGCACATTCAGCGTGTCGATCCAGTAGCTTCGCAACTCGAAGAACCTTCGCATTGCTGGTGTCGTGCAGCAACTTCCGCAAATCTGACCTTCGTTCCGCTGACTTAGGGATGCGGGAAGCACGCATGTTCTTCGACACTTGAGCCTTCGTGGCACGAGGGGTTGGCAAATGAAGCCGAACTTGCGAGTCGGTGTGCTGGCCTTGATGGTGTTCGGGTGCCTCGCGACAGCGGCGCATGCTGCTTCGGCGCCTCCGCGGCCGGAAACCGGCATTCTCGCGCTTGGTCTCTTTGTAGGAGGCATTCTTGGGTGGGGGCTCGTCAACGCGAAGGGAAGTCTCAAGGCTGGCGTCACCGTTCTGGGAGCGACTCTCGGCGGAGGGCCAATCCTGTTCATGGCCGCAAGTGGCGATGCACGGTGGTCGTATCCGATCGGCTTGATACTCGGACTCCTCGCGCTCTATGCCTATCGGCTCAGAGGGGAGTTGTTCGACTCATCGCGTTCGAAGGAAGAGTCTTCAGGCGGCAGAGGCAAGAAAGCATTCGCTGTAGCAGAACTGTGCGTGATCATCGCTGTCACTGCGCTCGCTGCGGTTTGGTCAACCCTTTGAGAGCATTTTTTCTGGTGAGGACATCATGATGAAGCTGCTGATCGCGATACTTTCATTCCTGTTCTATGGCAGCAGTCAAGCCGCGGAGGACACGGCTCGCAGGAATCCAGAGGCCGACAAAGCCGTCGACGCGGCGTTCATCGCCTGGAGCAACTCGGAATGGGTCGCGGACAGATACATCCCAGGGACTGCGAGAGAAGCGCAAGAAGAGACGACGGCGCAGGGCCTGCTGGTCCGTGGCACCTTCAAGTTCTCCCGATTTCAGGGCCCTCCGATGGAGCTGCCATTTGCCGCGCTCTGAACAAGGCCGGTGGTGGTTTTTCGGTCGCGGACGTTTGCTACAACGATGCTGCCCGAAACGATTTCTCTTGCCGGAGTACGGGAACTCAGTTCGCTCGAGATCTTCTCGGGAAGGCGATGCGGGGCGAACTTCGGTGAAGACCCGGCCGCCATCTTCTTACGACTAACTTCGCCGCCAGGAGCGTGAAGCAATCGCGTCAAGGTGCGTGACCAAGTATTTGTACCAGAGCTTGCGTCTATCGATCTCGAAACGAGCGATTCCTGCGAGGAGGCCGAGAGTTGCACCCATCACCAGAAAAACCTGACTATGACCCTTGTCATAGTTGTCGAGCACGGCAAGCAGCGCGCAGCCGCCCACCAACAGCGCGCCGATCGCAGCGATGAGACTGGCCCAGTAGTCGAGGGTCTCGATGCGAGGTTTCAAGAAGGTCGCCCATTTCGCCGCAGTGGTTGGCTGTTCTTCCGGCGCCTTCGCCAACGCGTCCCCGATGGCTTTGCGCAGGGTTTCAAGGTGAACCATGTCGGCATCCAGCTGAGAGGACAGGCCGGAGGCATTCGCTCTTACCTCGGTATGCAACCAACCCAGGCTGAAACGCTTGCTGTTGTACTGGTGCGCGACGGCTCCGGTCAGTAGGTCTTCGAACTTGTTCGACATGATTTCAGTGGTTTGCAACTGGCAGGTGGAGACAAAGGGATGGTGAAGAAGCGGGCGAAACCCAATATCGGCAGGTCCTCCATTCTTTCAATGGTTTCCAAAGGCAGTGTGGTGGTACGCGTGAAGGAAATCGCGGATGAAGCCGGGTGGCAACTAGCAAGAACGATCTGGACCGTGGCGACTCGGGGCGGTCCTCATACTTATGGAGGATGCCGACCACACGAATTGACTGCTAGTGTCAAAGGCGCTTCCGACTGACGAGACGAGCGATGCCTCCGTGACGTCGATCACTTCGGCTAGGGCATTCACCGCCCAAACCAGATGCCGCAAGCGTACCTTTGTCATCGGGCACCATCGCCCAAGGGAGTCAACCAAATGAAACTGATCGTCGCTGTCGTGTGTGCTTGCCTGGCCGGATCCGCCTTTGCGCGCGGCTCGCATTCTTCGTCAGGCTCACACGCAGTCAAAGCGCACACGACGAAGAAGGGGACGCACGTCGCCGCCACTCGAGCGACCAATCCGAACAAGACAAAACGGGACAACTACTCCAGCAAGGGCAACGTCAACCCGGCGACGGGCAAGGAAGGAACAAAGGATCCCAGTAAATAGCGCGTAGCGGCTGGCGACGTTCTCGCATCGACCGATGCATGATTCGGTCGCTTGCGCGCTCTTCCGGGTCGAGTGAAGTCGGTCATGCAGCCGCATTGAAATCAGATTGTCAGCAGGGCCTCGAGCAAATACGATCTGGCGCACAACATCGGATCAGGGGAAACCTATGAAGCGCGCGGCTCTATTCGCAGTCATGTTGCTGACTGCATGCAGCGTTTGGTCGCAGGATCAGGTTGACGCAAAGGTCATGACCAAGGCCGGACGCGAAGCAACCGCCCCTTGCCGCGCGAGCTATGCCGGGCCATCCGGTGCGGCCTTCAGCAAGATCGAGACTGGCAACGGAGCGTGGATAAAGGACACTCGATCCGACACGGTTGTCGTGTTCCTCCACGGCATCTGGTCCGACGCGGTGAGCGCATGGCTCACCACGTCCGAAGCGCCCTCTGACCCCTGCTTCTACTGGCCAGATCTTCTCGTCGGTGACACGACTTACTTTAAGGACGTGGACGTCTTTGTAGCCGGGTACTACTCGTCAGCGGATTCTGGTACCTACACAATTGCAGATGCTGCGATGCAGGTGTTCACCGCACTCAGTGTGCCCCTTGACGGACATGACCTGGCGCCGCTGCATCGCAAGAACATCTTATTTCTCGCTCATTCACTTGGAGGAATTGTCATCCGGCAGACGCTTCAGGCCAATAGTGCAGCCTTCGACGGACACAAAATTGGACTGGCTCTTATGGGGTCTCCAACGAAAGGAAGCGACTATGCGAAGGGGATCAGCGACTGGTTAGGCAGCTACTACTCGAATGCATTGCTGCGCGACCTGAGCACCGACTCTCCTGTCCTTGGTGAAATCGACAACAGTTTTCGGCAATGGCTTGAGGTGCGAAGGGCATCGCAACAGACGGTCTCGATCGCAGAGTTCTATGAGTCCACGTTTCCAGCAAAGGGCTGCACTCTTTTGGTATTTTGCAAATGGGTCTCGGTTCAAATGCCTCCGATTGTCGAACAGAGTGCGTGGGGACGGTACGACCCTCAAGCCCGTCGCATTGGCAACACAGATCATTTGACCCTCGTGAAGCCGACGCAACGCGACTCCGGCATTCATGCCGAGATTCGACGATTCTTTGGCGGTTCCTTTCCCCAGGCACGGACGGTCTACAGCGGTAGCTGGGGACAGATCGAAGTGACCGGAACGTCCAAAACGCACTCGTGGCAGCAAGTGGGTATGACTTCGGATTGGGTTTTTCCTGCTCAATGGCCGTGTGTGTCTACAGGAACCGACAACTCCTGTGGCCCTTGGATTAAGACCCTCGGATCTGGCTTCAACGCAAGCGATCCGAAGGAAAACGATCATGGTTTCGTTGTCGCAAAGGACGGCAGTATCGGCCGTGTCGAACCCGACTTTGTCTTCTCTGACGCGTTCGCACCCCCGTCAGGCGCGGCAACCTTTGATGGCAAGGCCGTGTACTCGAGCTTGTCGCGAACGGCGCGGTACAAGGGAAAAGCACCCCAATCGGCCACGATTCGGACCATGGTCGTCCAACCCGTGGTTTACCAGGCCACAAGCAAGGATGCACGCCTGAGCAAGATACCGATTCCTACGGGCATCGGAGACGTGATCGAAATCGAGATTCCAGCCACGTTGTCCGAACCACGGATTGTCATTACGTCGATTGCAGGCACTTGGTCCGTGCCGCCGAAAAGCCTGGTTGCTGGCACAAAGTATGGTGTCCTGCAGGTCGCGTCGGTGGACGCGAGTGCTGGCACGCAGAAGGTTTCGTTTCGTGTTTGGCCGCGTTGACCTTCCGCCGGCTCTTGTTGTCGATTGAGGGGTCGCAGGACCAGAGCAAGGTCATCGTTCACCACTGAGAGAGCCCTGCACGCATGCCAGGCCGGCTGGGAGAGACGCCTTGTGCACGGGAGAGTCATGCCGTGAGGTCAGGCGTACTGTTCGCTCAAGTGGCCGTGCCAGATCTCTGCTTGCGCAGAGCGCCTGCGGTCCTGCGCCGATCAAGTCCCGAGGGTTCGCTCGCCGGCGTGAGGGCCAACATCGATAGGCCCAACGCCACGCGCTGCGGATCCGCCGGGCGCACGTTCGAGTTGATCCGCGCCACATGCCGAATCTCCCGCTCGAGAAGGTCGAGAAGGATCAGCGCGTCATGCAACCGCGCGGCATGCTCCTCGCCCACTCGCCCAGTTCATCCACTTCGTTCCCGCAGGCCCACTCGACGTTGGCCCAGCCTGGTGCCGGTCTCGTTTGCTTTGTGGTCGCGCACGCACCGATATTCCGAATGCATGAACGTTTTGACGAAGGGCACCCTTGTAGATGTCGACGTCGCATCGCTTCTCGCAGGTCTGCTCCGCTATCGGCGGCGAGTCATGTTCCCAGCCACATATGAGACCGAGCGTTGGGCGGTCTCGATAGACCGTGCTGATCAGGCCCGCGACGCCCAAGGCCAGGGCGAGGAGGACGACGACCACGCTGATTCGACTCTTGAACATCTGAGGGCCTCCCTTTGCCGCTTGAGCGCCGCCAGGGGCCTCACGGCATCGGCCAGGCGCATCCGCCCGCCATGCGCCTCACGACAACCGGGTGATCGAGCGTGACAGGCCGACCCTGGCATCGCCTCCGCAATACGGTGGACGCTACGCCGTATCCCACGTATTGCTGACGACAGGAAGCGCCGTTGAGTTGACAGTCGCTGACCGCGCGCCCGAATCCCCAACCGTCTGGGAGAGGCGGCGGATCGGGGGAATGGGATGTACAGTGATATCGCAACGGCCCAAGGCGCCGGCGTTGCCGGCAAGTCGGCATGGCAAGCGACGCCCAACCGCGGTCGCGCTAGGCGCGGCAGGGCGGGCCTTGCGCTCCTCGCTTCGGCACTCCTCGCTGCACTGCTGTCGGGGTGCGGAACGTCGAAGTTTCTCCACAGCGCAGAGCGCGACAAGCAGGGGCAGGCCGCGAAGGAGGCTTGGGGTCAGGTCGATCTGAAGTCACAGATCGAAGTGCCTCGTCAGAACCTCGCCAAGTCCCTCGCCGCACAGATCGCCATCGAAGAGGAGATCTGGACGAAGCGTCGAGGCACGGTTGCACAGCAGATGGCCGCCGATTGGGACGTTTGGGAGTTCCGCACGCGGTCTGCGAACAGACTTGTCCGTGTTCTGGGCGGCAGCAACATGCCCAAGGTCGATCTCGAAAAGCCTGCGGCGTTCGCGGCAGCGGCCAACATTGCGGTCGACAGGGCAAAAGACTACCAGACTGCCGCTGACAACGCGGCCGTCGCAGCCAGCATGAAGGGGTACCTCGAAGGACGGCTGGCCATTCTCGGCATGCCTGCGCCTCCCTGCTCCATCGCGCAGGACAGCAAGAAGTTGGCGGACTACCGCACTTTGAAGCGAAAGGGAATTGCTGACCAGGTGCTGGATGAGTTTGACAAGACGGTCGACGCTTTCGCGAAAGCTTGCAAGGACAAGACGACCGCAGAGACCAAGATGCGGGCTCTCGCGAACACGACGCCGCGCGGGCAACTCGGCAGCGCACTCAAGGCACTTGAAGATGACGAGGGAGAGATCGAGACGGCCCGCGAGCGTTCGCTCTTGCTGTTGGCTTCGCTGAAGGAGGCCCAGGCCGCTTACGCGGCGGCGGAGAAGGAGATCGAGGGCGAGCCGTCCAAGAATCGCGAAAAGATCGACGATGCGCTCAAGCGTCTGCGGGCCCTCGTTGGACAGTTGCCCGCATCGGCCAATCCGGATGCCGCATCCTCCGGTACCGGGAAAAAAGATGACTCCTTCGCCACCACGCTCTTCTCGGAAGAGCGCATTGCCTCGATCAATGAGTTCCTGGCGACTTATGACGATGTGGTGGCTGGCAAGGGGTCGCCGGCGGGCTCCAACCGCTTCGCGGTCGCGCTCGCGTTGTTTCCCGACCTGCAGGCGAAGACTCGGAGCGCGCTTGCCGATGCGGAAAAACCGAGGCTCACGCCGCTCATTCTGACCAAGAATCTGGACCAGGCGAAGCTCGATGCCGCCAACCGGGACATTGAGCGCAGGCAGGCCATCCTCGAGCTTCGCCGCAAAATCGTCGCCACGCTTGAGCTGCAGATGGACGCCTATCTTGGCGCGTACCAGGCCTACGAGAAGGTGACGGCCGAGATCACGCTCGCCGATGGCAAGAAACAGAACGTGATGCTCTTCGACGCGCTTAAGCCGATCGAACCCTGCCGCAAGTCTCCAGCATCGCCGGAGTGCCTGAAGGCCAGGGAAGAGAAGTTGAGCGCATGGCGGGGTGCGACGCGCTTTCTGGAGGCAGAAGGACGCCTTCGTGCCGACTTTGGCCAGGACACCTACCGCGTCCTCGCACTCGAACAGGAGGGCGTCCTGCTGGTTGCCGAGTCGAGCGTCCAGCAGTGGAAGGCGCTGGTGGACCCTTCCGTGGAACTCCTGAAGCAATGGGGCGAGGCCGGAATCCGCAGCGATGACCTCGTCAAGGCGTGGAACAGCCTGATGCTGCTGGGCATCGCTGTAGGGGTGAACTGACATGAAGACACAACTGATCCTTCCTCCCATGGCCGCATGCGCGCTCATCCTTGCGGGATGCTCGACGCCCCCGGAGGCGATGGAGCAGGCCAATCACACGGTCAAGCTGATGTCGCTCATGGAGCAGCCACTCGCCCAGTATCGGAAGACATGGACCGCGCTGGAAACGTCGCGACTACAGACATTAAAGGAGCAGCGCGGGCTGCTTACCGAGAGCGGCGTTGCAGGTGAGCGAAGCCGACTCGCCAGGCAAGCCGCTGGCGACACCGCAGCGCAGGCGTTGCGAGAGAATTTGCTGGCCAATGCCGATGGCATACAGGCGGCCAGGCTGAAGGCGGCAGAGGACAAGGCCGCCTTTGACAAGAAGATCGATGGTCTCCTGCAACCGCTGCCCAGCACAGCCGCGTCCGTGACGGCGGCCCAGGCGGCCGTGGGCACGCTTGGTACCGAGTTGCCGCTCAAGCTGCGCGCAAAGGAGCTGTTGGACTTCTACAAGGAAGTGAAGGCCGGCGTGGACGCGGCCGAACAGAAGAAGACCGACGCGAAAGATGCCGCCAACGCGGCAGCGGATGCAGCGTCAGCAGCTTTCGCAGACGGCAAGAAGTGATGACCTCAAGCCAATCGGCAGCTGAGCTCGCGCGCGGCTTTCACCCACAGAGGGACATGCGATGACGATGAAATTCACGATCGAGAAGCTCAACGAACATCCGATGGCGATATACGCCAAGGAATCGGTAGAGGCCAGGGATCAGGTCGTCACAGAGACCCGCCGGCTGGTCAGATTGGCCAGCGACGAATCAGTCACTGAGAAGGAACGCAACGACGCCCAGAGTGACCTTGACGAGCTCACCTCAGTGCTCGGCCAGATGGACGAGGTTGACCGCGCGTTCCTGGCTCGCGTGGTGGTTGCGTCGTTCCCACCAAAAGACGAAGTGGTTCAGCGCACGATCGAGTTGAACGCGGCTCTTGCGGGAGTCGTCGTCGACGCCAACCGCGCGCGGACTTTCATCAATCTGGTCACCCAGTGGGTCAATGGCGTCAGCGCCGTGGTCACTGGCAACGCCGGGACGATGCCGTAGATGAAGTCGGCGTAGCCCTGCAGCGGCCAAAGTGTGCGGCGACGCCGCTGCGCGCTGGTCGAGGCGGCTCAGACCTCCGGCAGGTGCGCCGCCGGCATATCAGATATCCACGGGCCAGAGACCAAAGGCCCCGCTGGACGCATTCCCTCGGAGCCACTCATGCTTGCGCGGAGATCGTCACGGATAACGGGACAGCATATTGAGCAAGGCTACGGCGAGCCGCATGCAAGACACCGACATTGATAGCGCACGAGAACTCGATCGCGACATACGCAGCTTGCAGTCGATCTTCGACATCGCCACTTGCCTTGGCTGTCGCTCAGGTCCTCGGCAGCCGGAGCAACGAAGGTGCCGGCCTCGCCGTTTGTCGTCTTCCCAGTTGTAAGTCGGCGCTGGGCGGCGATTAAACGATCCGTTGCACTACCGGCCGCGTACAGCGCTTCGACCGCCGTCTTGCGCTGCTCGCCGATGAGCATCTGAGTCGGCGGTCGATGCGCTGCGATGGACACGTCTCGCACCAGGATGAGCGCTAACCCGATCGATAGCCAGCAAAGCTGTACCAAGCCGGTCACGCCTATCCCTCTGCATAGAACCAAGCGTCCGAAGATCTATCTTCGCTAGTTCGACTGCGTCGGGTCGAGTGCTCGCGCCGCCGGCACGAGTGCTGCCAGCGCAGCAGCCGCGTTCATTGGCTCTCCGACCTTGGACATGGAATAGCGAGCATCTTCAACCAGCGGCACCAACTGCAATGCGCCAGTGGCCGTCTCCACGCCGAGAAAGTACAAGTTCAGCGCCGGCACGTGGACCGCAAAGTAGCCGCGCGCCGGCGGGACTGCCGTACTGCGATGCGCGGCCCGTGCGGCCGCGAGCAGCGTCGCGACGCGGGTGCCACCGATCGCGCTGGTCTTCCAGCCGCCTTGCTTCTCGCGCACTTCGATACCTGTGCGGGTGTCCCCGCCAATGAGCACCGGGAACAAGACGCGCCGCGCATCGAGGATCACGGCGCGCGGGTCGGTCGCGCTGTCCCAGGCCCGCAGGGCATCAAGGCGAACCGCGCTGATCATGAACGGCTCACCTAGCGTGGCACCGGCAACCTCGTCGGCTGAACGGAGACCGAGCAATGCTGCGCCGGCACCAACGGCCGCGCTACGCAGCAACGGAAGCGCAGCCTCGGCTGCCTGGCGCTGCGGCACGTCGCGCTCGTCGCGTGTTTGTGCCGGCGCGGGAGCAGCAATGAGGACAAACGCCAGGCTCAGCACCGTGGCTCGCAAGTGGTGGCAGTTCATATCAAGGCCCTCCCGTGTACTGGATGCCCCATTCGGTGCGCCCGTAGAAGTAGCCAGGCCCGTCGACATAGTCGTCGTAGCTGAGCAGGTAGGTGTTGCCGACGTCGACCGGCAGCGGGTTGTTGACCCATAGCCACTGCCCGCCGCCTACGGTGTCGTAGCCGCGGATGACGATGGTGTGGCCACCACCGCCGTCCCAGCGCAGATCGAAGATCATGGCCCGCTGGGATGCCGACAGCTCGCACTGCAGGCTCTTGAAGGGGACGGCCGAGGTCGCAATGGTGCGAGTGAAGCCGTAGTTGTCGATGCGCGTCGTGCCCCCGACGTTGCACGGCCCGGGTGTTGGTGTGTTGCAGCAGTTCGGCAGGCCGGATTGGTCACCGACCTGCTTGCACTGACTCACGCCATGACCGAAATACTCGGTGATCATCTGGCCGCTTGCGGCCCAACACCAGTTCGACTGGTGCTGCCCATCCAGTGGGACCGCCAGCAGTGTCTGCGTCGGCGGCGTGCAGCAGCCCGCCAGCGTCAGCAGGGCCAGCAAGAGCGTCATCACGCTGACGGCCCGTGGTGTTCGTGCGTTCGGCATGGTCACCTCCAACATGTGAGTACCCAGTGTTGAGGGGTGTGGCGTGAACGGCCATCCCCTGTTCTAGGTCCGTCGGACTTGACTTGTCGTGCGTCCGTTTTGTTGAGGCGGTAGTTCTGATCCCTGGAGTGAAAGCCAGTGCCATCGCCCGCTCATCCTCAAATCAGATGATGCGCTGACATGCGCGTTCATCCAGGATGACTTTGGCTGTTTGCAACCGGGCTTGTAGGCAATAAAATTCCTGGCTCTTGCTGCGATTTCCAACCCTTCAAATCTGGCTTGCTTCGATGCAAGGCAGATCTCCACTATGTGCCAGACGTTGCCCTACCTTGGGCCGATCTCGAGCACATCACTCATTGGATCTCACCGGTGAATGTCAAATTGGGCTATGCGATCGCTGGAGGTTTAGCAGGCTTTGTGCCGGGTGGGACATTTGTCCTTCTAGTGCTTGAGGGGGCAATGTTCTTTCACATTTGCCACCGCTACAACGTTCCTGTGCTTGATGAGGGATTTGCATTTGTTGCCGCAGTTGCAGGCATATCGCTAGTTCTCAAGTTCGCAGTCGAAGCACTTCATGCCTTTCTCGGCATCGGCCAGCTTGTCAACGCAGTTGTCGCGTTCTTGGTGGTCTACGGATTGGCGCATGTCATCGAAAACTACGCGCGGAATCGCACTCACTCGTGAGCACGAGGCGGGGCGCAGGTACCGAGCTGCCTGATGTCGAGTAGCGGCGTGCACTTCTCGCAACCGTTTGGATCCGCCTACAGGCCCAGTCGGGCAATACAACTTATATCGGCGCTGATACTCGTCGGTTGCGCCACAACGGTCGACACTGGCTCTCAATCTGTCAACGATGTGCAATTGCAGATCTCGAATGGACCGGACGGCGTTTACCGCATGGTGGACTTGCGCAACCGACTCATTGCCAGTACGTCCAAACAGTCTGGCCGCCTTGTGTTCAATCTTCCGAACGGTGTGTACCTGGAAAGCTGTGTTCGCGTAATCGATCCAAAGCAAACACCCTTATTCGCCGACCGCTGGCTGAGCCTGACAGCTCGAACGGCGCATCAAAACCTCTACGCCGAGCGTCAGAAACTGAGTCTTGCATCGCTGGAGGACGACAAGCTGCAGCGGACGCTGACCGACCAGTACAAACAAGCGAGGGCGCGTCTCGCGTCCAACCGGGCGTTCACGGCCAATCAATGCGTTCGACCCGCTCAGCTTGCCATCCCATCGGCGCCCAAAGTCAAGTGCACGGATCGTGCCGCGTGCCAGCAGGAAGCGGCCGCCATTTGCTTCAGCAGATACCTGGGTAACAAGGGTTGCGCGAAGGCGTTCGACGCGCTGAAGATGCCTGGATTGTTGTCCAGCCCGGCATGCTCGGCGATGGCAGCGCAGCTCGCACGAGAGAAATACGATCTCAGCGATGCATTCGTCGATGCCATTCTCGGCGCTTTGGACGACTCCGGGCGACAGCTGCGGCAGAGTTCCGACAAAGGGGACGTCGCGCTTGGTGTTGTGATTGGCCTGTTCGGTGAAGCTTATCAGTTGAACGAGGCATGGACTTGCACGAATGGTCTGGTCGAGCGGGAGTACGGCCCCTATGAGAGATGGCGACGCGAGGCCAGTCGAATCGTCGAAGAGCCGCAGACACTGATGCGCAGCTGCCAGCAGGACGTTCAGCTGGTAGTCGACTTGGGGCCGCAGGTCACTGCTGCTCAAGGAAAGGCCTCGGCTTCGGCTGAGCGCGTGCGGTCGATCGAGTCCGGAATGTCGGCTCTCACGCAGGAGCGAAGATCGCTCGACTGGTGTCGCCCCCAGTTGTGAAGGTTCAATAGGTAATTGGTGTCCATCCGGACGAAGTCTGAGAGACAGGAGATCGCCGACGGCGGACGGGCATGCGGCACGCCGATAGAACGTGATGCGTTCATCGAGCCGCGAGTGGATTCCGACACGGAGCGCAGCAGCGACACTTCTGCATCCTCCGGGTGCTGGATTGACAGCGCTGATCAGCGTCTCACTTTTGAAGCACACGCGCGTGGCCCAGGTTGTACCGCTGACCCTTCATGGCATGGGAATCACCTCAAAGACTACGCAGACGAATTGCCACTCCAGGGGCGAAGATGAAGAATGAGAAGCAGCGCAAGGAGAGGCTTTCCATCTATCTTGCAAAAGATGGGGCAGCGGAAGACAAGTCTTTGATCAACCTTGAGGATGCGCGCGAGGCGATTGCTCTGACTATGGAAGGCGCGGAGGCAAGTCTCTACGTCAAGCGGGAGCGGCCGAGCGATGCGCCACCCTGGACTGCGATCTTTACGTCCAAGCCGGAAGTGCCCGAAGGAACGTTCGGCTTTACGCGTACCGTCGGGGCAGCGCTGACGGTGCGCCGCATGGGCCGGACGTATGTCCTGACTTTTGGCACCGGCTTCCACCTGCTGAACACTGAGGCGATCGAACGCGACTTCGGCCTGCGAGTCGCACTGAACTCGGTTGAGCCAAGCAAGTTGCGCAGCGTGGACAAGACCAGCTACGACCACAACCCGCTGAACTCGCGCACGCAGAGTACAAACGACGTCGACATCTTCGACCTCAACATGAACTCAGAGCTCGACATGCTCTATGCGGTCACCGGAGCCTCGCGTGTGGCGCTGTTTGGCTCTCATGTGACGGGGCGCGACGCCTTGACGTTGATGGTCGCGACTGATCTCGATGGGATTGCCGTCATCCTCGACGAGGCCATGAAGCGATACGCGGCCAAGCTACCGGTTCAGTTCGAATGGATCGACAACGTTCGAAAGGTCAAGGATGCCGAAACGATTGAGCTTCTGGATCTCCTGCTCAACGACGCGCTGTCCGACGCAACACAGTCGAACATTTGGCTTGGCGAACCTGAGGTGGTGGATTGGGAAGGCCAACTCGGCTATTCCTTCGATATGTACGCCAAGACACCGCGCCACGCTGTACTGCAGCTAGGAGATCTGACCGAGCACCTGGCGATGAAGGGTCAGGACTTGACGGTGGCGACGCTCAAGTCAACGTGGGTGCACGTGAACAATGGCGAATACCAGTCGGTGAAGGTGTGGTCAGCCTATCGTTGCACCTATGCGGAGATTGCCGACAAGGAAAGGTTCATGCTGCGCAATGGCGCGTGGTACCAGGTCAGCGCTGATTTCGTCGCCACGGTCGACGCGTATCTTGCCGACCTCTCGGCCTATTCCTACAAGTTTCCGATGTACGCACACAGCGATGAAGGTGACTACAACGAAGCCGTCGCTAGTGGTGATAGCGACATCTGCCTGATGGACAAGAAGAACACCAAGATCGGTGGGCAGTACGACAAGATTGAGTTTTGCGACCTGATCCGCAACAAGAGCGACCTCATTCACGTCAAGTTCTATCGCAGCTCCGGCACACTGAGCCACCTGTTCGCACAGGGTTACGTGGCGGCCGAGGCGTTCATCAAGGATGAGGAGTTTAGGCAGCGACTCAACACTAAGCTGCCCCCTGCCGCCCAGTTGGGCGATGCGACGGTTAGACCGAGTGCCGGCGCGTATTGCGTGGTCTATGCCATTGCGACAAGCAAGAAACTTCCTGACGAACTGCCATTCTTCTCGAAGGTCACACTGCGCAACGCCTTGCGAACACTCCGTGCCCTGGGATACGACGTGAGGCTATCTGCGATCGATATCGACCCGGCGTTGATGGCAACGAAGAAGTACAAGCCACACTAGACCAATGTACTGGTTGGCCGCTGCCGGGGCAGACACCTTCTTCGATCGTGATGTTTTCCGGGAGCGCTCCCTCGATGCAGAAACCGAATCGCGACCTCGAGCGATTCGGCCTTCAACGATTGCGCTCGTTGGTGGTGGTGCTTGACCTCGTCCGGGAGGGCCCAGCATCGGTGTCTGCATGTACCGATGACATCTAACCAGTCATCACCAACCTCGCCCTCCCTTCTGTCGCGATCGAGGTCGAGGTCGAGGTCGAGGTCGAGGTCGAGGTCGACACTGTACGTCGGAGCGTTTGCAGCTGCGACCGCGTTGTGCCGAAAATCCTTGCATCAAACGTCATTCCTGCTTTACGCTTCGCTCATGGACCTGTGCCTCAATCGAACTCGCGTCACGCAGACCGCGGTCATAGCGACCGCAGTCAGGGGCCGTGCACGCACCGAGTCGATGAGTCTTCAGCACCGCTGAGAATCCCTCCTCCGCACCACAGGCCCCGCAACCGCCGGGGCCTTGTTGTTTCTGGAGCCGTTGATCCCTGAAGCCTGACAGCAAGCACCCCGTGACCCACAGTCCACGGAGTTCTCTGTCATGTCCCAGTCTTCCCAGATTCACGCGTCCCGCCCGAAGATCCTGTTCTTCGGCGACCCCCACGGCGACTTCGAGTACGCGATTGAGAGCGTGCAGCGTCACGCTCCCGAAGCCGTCGTCCTTCTTGGCGATCTCCAGCCGCAACGCCCGTTGCAGATCGAACTCGCCCCCATCCTCGACCTCACCGAGGTCTGGTTCATCCATGGCAATCACGACACCGATTCCGAAGCGGACTATGACAATCTGTTCGGCTCTGAGCTTGCGCACCGCAATTTGCACGGCCGCGTGGTCGAGGTCGCCGGGTATCGGGTGGCGGGTCTCGGCGGCATCTTTCGAGAGAGCATCTGGGCGCCCCCTCTCGAACCCAACTTCGTCAGCGTCGCCGATCGCCTGAATGTCGTCCGCTCGCGCGAACGTTGGCGCGAGGGCCTGCCGTTGCGGCACCGGTCGTCGATCTTCCCCGACGAGTACCAGCGGCTGTCGCAACAGCGTGCCGACATCCTCGTGACCCATGAGGGTCTCGGCGGCCACCCACACGGCTGGCGCGCGATCGACGACTTGGCGACATCCCTTGGCGTGCAGGTGGTCGTCCATGGCCATTTGCATCAGACGATCGACTACGTGGCCGACGGCCGTCTCGATCCGACCGCCGGCTTTCAGGCGTTCGGCGTCGCTCCGGACCGGTTCTTGACCTGGCCACGTGACCCCGCTCCTCTTGAAGGAGGTTGCGAATGAGCACGCCTGTTCGCCTCCTTATCTTGAGCGACCTGCACCTCGAGTTCGCAGCATTCGAGACGCCAGACCCCGATCTATACGACATCGCGGTGCTGGCCGGGGACATCGCGGTCGGCGTCAAGACCGTCCACTGGGCCCGCCGCCCCTCGACCTTTGCTGGCAAACCCGTCGTGCTCGTCCCAGGCAATCACGAGTTCTACGACAGCGAGCGCACCCGCATGCTCGAGTTGTTGCGCGAACAGGCGGCCGGCTCGAACGTGCACCTACTCGACCGCGGCGAGGTGACCCTGAGCGGCGTGCGATTTCTCGGGGCGACGCTGTGGACCGACTTCGAGCTCGACGTGGATCGAGGCACGTCCGTGGCTCAAGCCATGCGGGACGCCGCGCGAGGGCTGAACGACTTCAGGGTGATCCGCGAGCAGCACAACGATGTTGCCCGGCAGGCCCGTTTCACACCCGAGGATGCCGCGCGCGAGCACGCGCTCAGCCGTGCCTGGTTGCAGGAGCGCCTCGACGAACCGACCGATCCGGCGGTATCCGGCACCGTGGTCGTGACCCACCACGCGCCGAGCAGCCTGAGCATGGACCCGATCTACGAGGGCAGCGAGCTCAACCCTTGCTTCTATTCGGACCTGCCCGAATCCTTCTTCCAGTGCGCAGCCCTGTGGATTCACGGGCACTCACACAGTTCAGCGGACTACCGGCATCACCGCACCCGGGTCATCGCCAACCCACGCGGCTACGCGCGCAGGAACGGCACGGTCGAGAACACGCACTTCGACCCCGGCCTGGTGGTCACGCTCGACTCCGGAGTCGATCATGGCTAGCCCCTTGCTCAGCCCCCAGGGCTCTGCCCAAGGCTACGCGCCGCTGCTGTGGGTCGACCCTAAAAGCGGACGCTACAACGGCGCGGAGACCATCCTCGTCCTCATCCCGCTTGCCGACACACTCAACGCGGCCCGGCGCGAACTCTATGACATGCGGACCCGTGCCGGCGCGTGGGAGCGCGCCTGCGTCAACCAGACGCCTCCCAAGCCACTCGAAGACGACGTTGAATTCCCCGAACCGGACGACAGTGCCGCCCAGTTGCGCGCGGTCCGCGAGACGCTGCAGCCCCGGCATCTGATTTCGGCGCTGTTGCCCACGGTTCCCGTGGCCCCGCCCGCCGCCCGCAGGCGTTGCGCCGTTGGAGGACAGACCACTCACGTCATCTCCGCCGCCGCTATCACCGAGCGCCGCAAGAGCATCGAGCAGCGAACCAGGTTCAGCGCCGACGAGAAGAAGGCTGAGATCAAGATGATGGACGACCTTCTCGCCCGCGGCGAGACACGCCGCATCGGCCTGAAGACGGACTGGCGCGCGCGCATCACGCAGATGCGGTCGGACATGCCGCACCTGTCGAAGGTCATCGACCGGATCGAGGCCTGCTGCGCGCTGGCGGCGTTCACCCGCCAGCCGCTGCGCATCCCGTCGCTGCTGCTGGTCGGACCGCCCGGCGTGGGCAAGACGCACTTCGCGAAGGGCGTGGCCGACCTGATGGGCGTGCCGACTTTCGTCTACGCGCTGGAGTCGGCGGAAACGGTCTCGACATTGACCGGCGCGGAGAAGCACTGGTCGAACTCGGAAGCCGGCCAGCTGTTCAGGCTGATCGTGCAGGGCGAGTTCGCCAATCCGCTCGTCGTTCTGGACGAACTGGACAAGGCGAGTTCGGGTGGCAGCCGCTACCGGCCGGTCAGTGCCCTGCACGCCGTGCTCGAACCATCGACGGCGCAACAACTGCGCGACAAGTGCATCGATCTCACGTTCGATGCCTCCTACACCGTCTCCATCGCCACAGCGAACCGGCTGAGCACGATCGACGCGTCGCTGCTGTCGCGGTTCGAGCTCTTCCACGTCGACGCGCCGGGGCCGCACGCGGCCGTTTCGATCGCACGCGCCGTTGGGCAGCAGGTCCTGCAGGAGCTGAAGCTGATGCGTCGCATTGACGCGCCGGCGGGCGAGGTCGTGCAGCAGTTGGCGCTGCTTGGTTCGCCCAGGCGGATGCACAAGGTGTTCGGCGCTGCGATTGGCAGAGCCGTCATCGGCGGACGGACCCGCGTTGCGGTCGCGGACTTGCTGGACGGCCCGGAACCGCACTTGCCCGCGGGCGGGTGTGATGAACACGTTCACTGACTGAGAACTACTTGTAAGGAATATCCGTGTCTGAAGCGCGTTCATTGATCGACGACCTCGTGGAGCGATTCCCAAGGCTGTTCCATGGGCGACCGCCGCAAACCTGGTCGGACCTTCCGGCCGGTTGGCTCGGCGTGGTGGTGGACCTGTTCGCCGACCTCGACCGGTTGCTTGACGACCGTTCGGCCGAGCAGTTCGAAGTTCTGCAGATCAAGGAGAAGTTCGCGGGCTTGCGCGTCTACTGGGGGCTGGGTGCACAGCAAACAGATGTCGTCGACCTGGTTGGTGCCGCTTCAACTCAGCGCATCGACATCGAGCCGAGGCGACCGACTGCAACCTTCGATCTGATCAAGGCCCGCATCAACGAGGCCGCGATGCGGGCGTCAAAGACTTGCCAAGTGTGCGGTGAGCCAGGTGGCTCGTGGCAGTCGGAGGGTCGACTCCAAACGCTGTGCAGCGCGTGTCGCAACGCGCCACGATAGGCTCGGTCTTTAATCACATCCGATCGAGCCATGCACACGTCTTCAGGCTGTCCTGACTCCCGCCCACCCGCATGGCTGTTGGCGCTGGTCGAGCAAATCGTTCAGGAGTCCGGCAACCCGGTCGACTTTGACGCAGCGAAGTGGACGACCGAATGGTTGAGCGAGCCCAACGCTGCGCTCGGTGGCCGAAAGCCGACTGAGTATCTGGACTCTTAGGAGGGGTGTGCGACGGTGATGGGGCTTGTGCTGCGAATGCAGAGCGGCGCCTACGGATAGACGTCCCATTTCACGCCGCTCTCGGCGTAGAAGATGATCCAGTGGGAAGTGCCACGCCGTCATCGCCCTTTCAAAATCAGGTCTGCGTCGCGTAGCTGCCGACAAGCCACGCCAAGGGGAAGCACAGGCACCCCAACCGCTGCGGGTCGCGTACGCCTGCCAATGCCAAGGTAGCATGACGTGGATACCAAGTTTGGCACCACAAACACCATCGGTAGCATATGCCCAGACCTCCTTCCGTCGATCGCGAGTACATGGTCATGGCCATCGAGGAAATGCGACTCTCGTCCGGACGCGGCCCCAAGGTTGGAGCCGTACTTGTTAAGGGCGGCCGAGTGCTATCGAAGGGGCATCGGCAGCCAAACCTTCACGCGGAACGCGACGCTCTCGAGAAGGCAGCAGCATATCGAATTAGTGTGAAGGGCTCAACCATCTACACGACCCTTGAACCATGCGTCAACGTTGGCGGCATGCGCGAATCGTGCGCCGACCTGATTGTTCGAAGCGGTATCGAGTCCGCTGTCATCGGCAGATACGACACCAATCCTCGCATCTACCGTGAGGGATGGAAGAAGCTGAAAGACGGTGGTCTCACGCTCAGAGACTTCGATGCAGCACTTCGTGAAGAACTCGACCAATTGAATGCCACGTTCGTCGAGCACTTTGTTTCCGGTACAGGCCCGACCGGTGGTGCCGAGTTTGACTATCTTCTGAACGGGGGGAGGTTCGAAGTCCAATTCTCCGCTGAGGATGAACGGACCTTGGTAACGCGTTGGTCTCTCCGAGACCGCAGTTCAGTCCACGCCTACGCAGATCGACCGCTGAGAGTTGCTCTGGCTCGGCACGCTGGAGAATTCTCAGAGATTGATGATCCAACAGCGTTCGATTTCGACCACCACGCACCAATCAAAGAAGGCGAAATCGCCGTGTTTGTTGGTGAGTCCGGTGCAGTCCTCGTCAAAGTCATCGAAGTGCATGGTGGTCCAGAGCGTGGCGCGACACATACGTCGATCAAGATCAAGTTCGAGGTAAGGCCGGACTGATGCCTAAGCCGACATGCACCGGACCGCCTTCGGCAGCCGGTGAACTCCAACGTTAGGCCACCGACCGTACACTTCGTCATGCCGAGAACCACCCTCCAAGAACTGCTGTTCAACCAAGGAACGCTTTTCAATGCGCTGCGGGCGCAGTCGAATTCCATCCGAGATCGAGTCCAATCAGTTTCTGAAACAGTCTTGCGGGCAAGGCCAGAAGCTCAGTTGATTGACGATCTCGCCGAAGAACTAAAGATTGCTCCACTCGAACTGGATGAGACTGGTCGCACCATGCGGCGCGAGGAAGTTCAGATCGATGTATCTGGTGATCCGTTCAGAGATATCTTTTCGAACGGTCGTCCAGTCTTGATCCCAGGTATCCGAGTTGTTGTGTCGATACCCTTCCAAGGTGATCAACATCTTTGGCAACTCCAGCCCAGTACCTACAACCTGTCACCGCCCAGAGGTAACGTTCGAGCCAATCGAGATGGTCAATCGGGAACGCTTGAGGTTGTCATCGAGCAACCGGCGGATCAACCGCTCGAACATATCAAAGCGAGACTTGATGAGATTACCAAGAACATAGACTTCTTCACCACGAACCAACGCAACGATCTTGCCGGATACGGGGCGCAACTCAGAAGGGAGGTTGCGTCCGCGGTAGCTGATAGACGGGCCCGCCTATCCAAGCATGACGGTCTTGCCGATCTACTTGGAATCCCGGAAGCCCAGCCAGGCGCTCGGCTTCCACTGTCATCGCAGCAATCGGCATCGTCCACCGCTATCAAGCCGGCAAAGACCTTGGATCAAGTCTGGGATGTGTTTGTATCGCATGCCTCCGAAGACAAGGAGACATTTGCTCGGCCGCTTGTGCAGGCTCTGGAATCGCACGGCCTCAAGGTCTGGTTTGATGAGAACACGCTCAAGGTTGGCGATAGCCTCCGCCGCTCGATAGATAAAGGCCTATCGCGATCCCGCTACGGGATCGTAGTAATCAGCAGAGCCTTCCTGTCCAAGGAGTGGCCCCAACGAGAACTTGATGGCCTCGTCGCGAGAGAAGAGGACGGAGGAAAGGTAGTCCTTCCAGTCTGGCACGAGATTTCTGCGGCCGAAGTCCGAAAGCAATCGCCAACGCTTGCCGATCGCCTCGCTATCCCATCGTCCAGGGGAATTCAGGCAGTGGTTGCAGAACTACTTCAGGTCATCGGCCCGAGCACGGAGGCCTAGCCATCCTTCAAGCGGACCTGCCTTCGGCGGGCCGCTTACGTTAAACGTAGCCGTCTTGTATGCGCCTCCACCTCATCCGAAAAGAAGATCTCACGCCCGATCAGCTGGGCGAGTTCGATAAACGCCTCCAAGCCTCAATACGGACGGAAGGCGAGTGCGGCCCAGTAAGAGCCTGGTATGAATACACGCGCTACCTCTATTCATTTGTTTCTCGCGAGACTCGAACACCCATTGCAATAGCCGAATCCTCAGGACGACCAGCCAGTGGCCCGGGTTGGTGGATCGACCCAGAATTTCGTGGTCAACGCTACGGGAATGATCTCGTTGATGCACTTGCAGAGCACTTGCGGAAAGACGGAGTAACGAGCATCTTGCCAATCCAAATACAAACGATTGGCGGTAGGTATGACATGCAGTCAAGTCGCTTGGAGCAAAGAATGAGGAGCCACTTTTCATGAAGATAGCTAACCCCTCCTTCAAGCGGATCGGCCTTCTGTCAACCGCTTAAGCCAAACGTTAGGCCACGATGCCCGTAGTCGACAGAGTTCCCCTCCCAGCGGCCGGGAACATCATCATCTTGAACGGAGCTTCGAGTTCAGGGAAGACTTCTATTTGCCGATCACTACAGTTGCAGCTTCCGGGACCTCATCACCACCTCCAACTCGACGCTTTCCGGGAGATGGAACCGCCCTTGTATTGGGCAGACTGGGAGAAGCGGTCTCCTGAAGCGGTAGCTCGCCAAGTCGCTGCGTTGTGCCGTGCAATGAACGCCGCGATCGCACAATACTCCGTCCATGAGCAAGGCGTCATCTTCGACATGGCATTCACCAATCCGGAGTCGTGGCGGTATGCGCTAAAAGACCTCGCGCATCTTCCTGTCTACCTTGTCGGCGTAACCTGCGCCGTAGAAGAACTCAGTCGACGAGAGAGGGCCCGAGGCAACCGGGACCCTGGTCTCGCTGCACGACAGTCAGAATGGATTCACGCGGGCAAGGAATACGATTTTATGGTTGACTCCACCTCTTCCAGTCCAGAACATGGCGCCGCCGAAATTGCTGCCTGGCTGAGCCACAGCCCAGTTCCTTCTGCCTTCAGAACAATGCAAATCAGGCTCGGTGTGGCCTAGCCATTTCGTCAAGCGGACCCACCTTCGGCGGGTCGCTCAAGTCAGACGTTAGGCCTCGCAAATACAACATGCTGACTGCACGCCGTCAACTCGATTCCGCTAAGGTTCTTGCGCGAGATTGCACGAACCAGGAGGCTCCCTTCGTATGTCCCCGTTGCGACCGCGAACTCATTCTTCGAAAGGGCCGTATCAAGGTACATCACTTTGCGCACAAACCGCCAGTGACGTGCTCCTTCGGAGCGGGCGAGACGGAGCAGCACCATCGGGCCAAGCTGGAAATTCTGGATGCCCTCCGCACTGAGGCACACGTCACGGAACTCGAAGTCGAGCGAGACTTTGGTATTTCAGTCGCGGATGTCTTTGCAAAGATCTCCGGCGTCTCGGTTGCCATCGAGATTCAACGTAGCGCGTTGACTGTCAACGACATCACGTCTCGTACTGAGAACTACCACAGGCTAGGAATCGCGGTACTCTGGCTTGGCCTACCAGCATCCCTCCCCGTTGCCCAGAAGTACAGCCCAAAAGCTTGGGGAAAAATGGTGCCATGCTGCGTACTTCGGTCGAGTCTACTTTTGGAACCATGGCCAAGTCATACAGCCGGTTCACCTAGGGGCGTACCACATACATGTGGCAGCCACCAGCTGGTACGAAGACGGGTCCGAACAAAGTGCGGGCGGTTACGACAAGCGGTCCAAGCGCTGGCGCACACCCAGCCCTGGCGTTCCAATGCTCCTCTCGCATCACTTCACCTCGCGTCAACGCCAATCTTGGGTTGGAGGCACAGTGTCTCTCCCATCGTGCACCTTGTATATTGACCAGCAAGCGAAGTGGTGGGCGAGCGAGGCCTAACCGTTCCTTCAAGCGGATCCGCTCCGGCAGGCTTCGCTTGCCTACGTGATCCGCTTAAGTAAAACGTTCGGCATCAGATGAACATTCGTCCTATCCATTCCGAAGAATTCGAATCCGCGCGCGCGCTTCTGTCTGCCTGCGGTTGGACAAGGAAGATCGAAGATCCAGCGGTCTTTGCGGCAAGCGTTCGAGCATCGCAGATTGCTCTTGTCGCCGAAGTCGAGGGCCAGATTGTCGGCTTCCTTCGAGCCGTGACCGACGGCATCTTCAATGGCTACATTTCAATGGTCGCGGTTGCGCCAGAGCGCCAAGGTACAGGCATTGGCAAAGCGCTTGTCAATGCCGCGTTGGGTACGAACCCCAACATCACTTGGGTACTGCGCGCGGATCGGCCCGGTGTGCAAGGCTTCTACGCTTCGCTCGGCTTCGAGCCATCGACTGTTGCAATGGAAAGACGCCGCCGATGACGCCTAACTCTTCCGTCGAGCGGCCTTGCCTATGACGGCCCGCTTAAGTCAAACGTTAGGCCGCAGGAGAGTTATCGTGACAACCGAACCATCTCAGCTTCCCAGCAAGTCCGCTGGTGACATCGCCCACGCGGTCGCGAAAGCTGGCTTGTCCGCCATTCCAGTGATTGGCGGCCCTGCGGTCGAGCTCTTCCAGCTAGTGGTTCAGCCGCCCCTCGACAAGCGCCGAGAAGCGTGGATGACCGACGTGGGCAACAGACTGCGTGAGCTTGAGGCCAATGGGCTGAATCTTACAGATCTACAGAAGAATGAGCAGTTCGTTTCGGCTGTAATGCAAGCTTCGCAGGCAGCGCTTCGCACGCACAAGGCTGAAAAGCTCGCCGCACTTCGGAATGCGATCATCAATGTCGCTCGCGGTCAGGCACCGGATGAAACGGTCCAACACCTGCTCCTATCTTTCGTTGACTCACTGTCTGAAATGCACCTTCGGATACTCAAGGTCTTCCACGCGCCCTCACCTCCGCCTGGCTTGAGCATGGGCGGGCTCGGCGATGTACTCGAATACAACATCCCCGAGTTGCGCGGTCGTCAGGACTTGTATCGACAACTCTGTCGTGACCTCTATGCGGATGGGCTGTTCAACACCGAGAATATTGGTGTCACCATGTCTGGCAACGGTCTCACGCAACGTCGCACCACAGGGTTGGGTGAAACCCTTCTGCAGTTCATCGCGGAGGCTGGGGCCTAAAACTTCGTTTCAGCTGGCCCACTTTCGGCGGTCCGCTTAAGTCAAACATCAGCCCGCATCGTTTTCCTCAATGCCGAAAAGAAGAACTGTGATTCCGCTGCCCGACTACGAACGCATATTTCGTTTGATCTGCGGCGTTCTTGACACTCGCCTCAACACGCCGCACCAGTGCATCTTTTTCTCGCTGGTCGGGTCCGCAATTCTTGAGACGGAGTACAAGCTTCAGGCCAACCCTGTCGCGGGCGCTGCCGCATATGCTGTGAACGCAAGCACTGGTCTAGTCTCCACGTACGGCACGATCGAAAACAACGAATTGGTGTCTTCGCCCGACGCGTTTCATTGCTGGATCGAGTCAGAAGGTGTCGTGGTTGACTTCATGGCACCTCTGTTCGAGCAGTCGCTCAAGACGTACGGCCATAGTTCATCAATCTCGCCGCGTATGTTTCAGAAGCCTCGCGCGGAGATGGCGACGACGGTGCGGGACCTCCGCAAAGAGGGTGACTTCTATCTCAACCCTAACCCGGAACTCGCCCTTGAAGTCTTCGGTAGTTTTGCCGGTCGAGCCGGTGTCACAGATCTAGCAAACGTAGCAATGCATTGGTTTCGTCGCCCGCCAAAGTCTCTCCCGTCTGGCTTTGGCATGCGCGATGATCTTGGCAACGTCCATACGCTCCAACTCAAGGGTCCACGAATGGCTGGCGTCTGGTGAGAATGCGAGCTACCGCTTCTATCGAAGCGGACTTGCAAAGGCAAGGCGCTCATGTCACACGCTAGGCACTCCATGAACCTACCTTCGCCGAAACACTCGAAGTTTGAACTCCTCCTCACCGCTGAAGAGGGGAGAAGGTACATGCTCAAACGCTTCAATTGGAAGTGGTTACGTGCCGAGGTCAACGGACAGGGTGAGCCGTTCTTTCTTCGGCTTGGCGATGACATGCAACACTTCCAATCAGTTCGCGGAGCGGTTCGCAAGTGTTTTCAATCGCTCGAACCAGAGCAGATTACAGCAAAGACATGGATCGGATTTCTCAAACCGAGGGTCGAAGCGCTCGACTATTGGGCCAACCTGATCACGTCGATCGGGGCAGTGCTTGCAGCAGGATTCGTTTTGCTCTCGGTACTAGGACAGGCGCGGAAGCCAGCAGACTACGTCTACGCGGGCGTTGGTGCAGTGATCGCCCTCCTGGTAGCAACCTACAAGTTTGAAATCGATCGCCGGAAGTCTTGGTACAAGTACCTCATCGCGCACCTTGAAGCAGTGAAAGATGAGTCGGCGAAGTGATGCGAAACCCTTTCGTCAAGCGGAGCGGTGGGCAGCCAACGACCCAACGTTGAAGTTCACCGACGACCGGTTCTGGGAAGGCCAGTTGTGACCGCGGGGTCTACCTGTGCTGTGCCGGCGCCAACGTCCTCCAGGGTCCCGGAATTCCACGACGATTTGGATAAATTGACATTGAGGTCGCTCTAGCCGTTTCCAAACGGCGGTTAGCGTATCTCGGCATCTTCGACGAACTCCGGCGACAGACCCGCTGCCCATCAAGGTCACAGTGAACATGCTTGTCGCCTCGGGCTCGTTGTTGGTGTAGCTGCGCCCAGTCAGGTTCTCGCACGACAGAGAGGCCATCTGCTTCCTCTGTTGGAGGAGGGCGCGCTTGGAGAAAATGGTGCGAGCAGTAGGCTCGACTCAAACAGCTAAGTGACAGCCTTCTCCAAGAGAGGTGCCGCTTCACCGATCAACTCGGAGAGCCAGTGCGAGAAGTCATCACACGATTTCGCATTGAACTCGAACTCGTTGTTCCATTTGTCGGGAGTAGCCTTTGGGTTCCTCGCGAGCATCGACTTCGAGTGCTTCGGACCACCGACGTAGTGATTCCTGGCGGGCTGACCTCTATGCATGAGTACGTCGCGCATCTGCCACCAATCGCCAACTTTCGCGAGGCGCTCTTCAAGCATTTCCCCTAGTGCCAAGAAGAGAGGGCTCGACTTGATCGCCTTGATCTGATCGGCACGTGTCACTTTGAGATTTCTCTCAGTCAGTGGAATATCGCGCTTTCCAAGTTGCACCACATATACCGCAAACGTCAACGACTCTGCCGCTGCCACAGCATTCGTAGCAAAGCCGAAGAAGTGATTGCTTTGCTGGTACCTCCTCTCCGGCGACGCGGCGGGCTCGTCGCCGAAGAGTCCGCTAAAGACCTCCCTGTGCTCGCCTGCTGCTCGGGCGCGATATCCGACATTGTTCCAAGCCCACGAGGCCACGACAGCATGCTCGGCCGGCGATTGCGCACCGCGCTCGAACGCGGCCCAAATTGCTTTCCCCGCCTTGTCAAAAACCGCTATTTCAATGAGTGCGCCAAGCTGCACGCCGAGAAGGGCTGACACCACAGATTTCTCCTAGCTTGGATCAAGACCCTCAGACTAGCCGAAGTTTGAGCATGCAATCTCCATATGCCGACCCTCTCCTCATTGATCCCGCCTGGCACACCCTGACTACTGCCATATATTTGAGCTACCGCTATCAAACAAGAATACGCATGTCTAGCCGCCCTGGCTTGGCGCGCTTCAGGGGGCTGCATGCAAATTCGCCAACTCAAAGTCACGAGCTTCAGAGGTATTGCCGCTCTTGACTGGAAGCCGGACCAGTCATTTTGCTGCTTGATCGGGGCCGGCGACTCTGGCAAGTCCACGGCACTCGATGCCGTCGAGGCCGCGCTGTCGTCGCGGTGGTTCGCGTTCAGTGAGCCCGACTTCCTCGGTTGCGACACCACCAAGCCCATCTTCATAGAGGCCACCGTCGGCGAGCTATCCAAGGCCTTGAAGTCCGACGAGCGCTTGGGCCTCTACATCCGGGGATGGACGGCGACTGGCGAGATTCGCGACGAGCCAGAGGACGACGATGAGCCGGTGCTCACGGTCAGGCTGACGGTGGACGCGACGATGGAGCCGGTCTGGGAGTTGGTCTGCGACCGCGTAGACGATCCGCGCACGCTTTCCAACCGCGACCGCGCGCTGTTCGGCCTTGTACGTCTCGCAGGCGAGGATGCCCGCCACTTGGCTTGGGGGCAGGGCTCGGTCTTGTCCCGGCTGACGGGCGACACGAAGGAGGCTGCAGGACGACTCGCGGAAGCCTACCGTGCGGCTCGGGCCAGCGCAAAGCTTGACGAAATCGAATCGCTCGCCAAGGCGGCCGAACTGGCCGAAGGCTTCGCCAAGGGGCTGGGTGCCTATGTCGAAGGTGCCTACGAGCCCGGCTTGGAGCTTGGACGCTCTGGACTCTCTTCGGGCTCCATTGCGTTGCATGACAGCGGCGTGCCACTGCGACTGGCCGGCTTAGGCACTCGGCGGCTCGCCACGCTGGCCATTCAGAAATCGGCTATCGCCGAAGGCGCCATCGTGCTTGTGGACGAGATCGAGCATGGACTTGAAGCTCACCGCATCATCGGCGCCATCGCCCAGCTCAAAGCGGACCAGACCAAGGCCAAAGAGGCCCACAAGCCCGTCGGGCAGATCCTGATGACCACGCACTCAGATGTCGCGCTTGCGGAAGCCGGCGCCGACTGCCTGCACGTCGTCCAGACACTTCGACCGGGCAGGCAGACCACAATCGCGCGTCCTGCCTCTCCCGACCCGATCCGGGCCTTGATGCGATTCACTCCGCGAGCGCTGTTCGCCAGGCGAATTCTCGTGACCGAGGGATACACCGAGATCGGCCTCCTGCTGGGCCTGCGGGAGAGTTGGCCGCCTCGGCATGCCAACAAGCCTATCGAGCAAATGGGAGTCGCCATCGCCGACGGCAATGGCGAGCAGGCCTCCTCCATGGCGTTGTCCTTGTGCAGCTTGGGCTATGTCACCGCCATCTACCGCGATTCGGACACCACCCTATCGGCTGAGAGTCTGGCCGCCCTGGCCAAGGCCGGCATCCCCATCTTCGAATACGGCGGTGGCCTCAATACAGAACAGGCCATCTTCTCTGTCGCGTCAGACGACCTCGTGCAAGAACTGCTCGTGTACGCCCGAGCCGAGCGAGGCGATGACTTCATCGACAACAACCTCGCCTCGAAGATCACCGATCTGTCCGTTGAGATGATCCGCGACAAATTCGGGGATTGGGAGATCTTCACGGCCTTGGACGGACCACAACTTCGAGCAGCCATTGCAGACGTGGCTTGCGGAAAAGCGGCGAAGGACAAGAAAGACAAGAAGCCGTGGTTCAAGGACCAACGCATCGGACGAGGCTTGGCTCCCATGGTGTGGCGCATCGCCGTCGATGCTCCTGCATCGCCGCTGGCTCTTGCCCTCGCCCAAGTCGAAGCTTGGTTGTATGCCTGAGGCCGTCGACCTCTTCGCGCTGGGCAATGCGGCCATCGTTGCTCCAGCGGGACACGGGAAGACCGAGATCATTGCTAACGTCGCCGCGTTAGGGCTCCGGGCACTGATCCTCACCCACACGCATGCCGGAGTCCATGCCATTCGATCTCGGATGAAGCGGCTGGGCGTCCCGCGAGCTCGAATCGCGGTGGACACGATCGCTGGCTGGTCGATGCGGTATGCCCATGCTTTTCCCGGCGTGGCGCGGCCACCTGAGGGCATGCCACAGGGAGCGGAGTGGGATCAGCTCTATCGCGGTGCGACGCTCGCATTGGGTGTCAAGGCGGTGCGGGAAGTGGTTGCCGCGTCCTACGACAGAATCCTCATTGACGAATATCAAGACTGCGGTGGCCTGCAGCACGAGCTCGCGATGGCGCTATCGACGATCGTGCCGACCTTGATATTCGGCGACCCCATGCAAGGCATCTTCGAGTTCGCCGGCGCTACGCTGGACTGGGACGGCCAGATTCACCCGAGCTTTCCTTTCGCGGGGACACTCGAAACCCCGCACCGTTGGGCTGGCAAGAACCCCGAGCTGGGGCAGTGGATTGCAGAGACACGCATCAAGTTGATGACAGGCGAGCCCATCGACTTGGCCGATCCTCGAATCACCTATCGGGAATCCGACAACGCCTTCGACATGGGGACACTGTTCGATGGCCTCGACGGCAAGGAGGGCAGCTTCGCTGCCATCCATTGCCACAAGGCCATTTGCTACCGGCTGGCGAAGGCCGCGGGCGGCGGATACCAAGCCATCGAAGAGATCGCCGCCAAGCGTCTTGGGGAGTTCGCCGCGGCTTGGGACCAAGCTGGCAATGCCGCAGGCAGGCTCCGCGCGATCAAAGGCCTCTTGGAAGACTGCTTCCACAAGAAGCAAGCCATCGACAGCGAGCCAGTGGACCCGCAAGATGCCGCCGTCGCGGATGCCCTCAATGCCTCGGCCCGACGCTTGGGTGACGGAAACGGGGCAGAAGCTGCCGTGGAGTTGCTGGCAACGTCCCGCAAGCGTCCGCGTTGGAAGCTTTTTCGCAGCGAGCTTTGGCGGGACGCCGAACGAGCCATGATTGAGGTGGCGGCTGGCCGAGCTGCGAACATGGCGGTCGCGACTGCCAGCATCAGGCAGCGCATCAGCAACTCGGGCCGGAAGCTTCCGAAGAGGACAGTATCCACACCATTGCTGCTCAAAGGATTGGAATTTGACCATGTGGTTATCCCGGACGCCACGCATTTCGCCAACGAACGGCAGGCTCAGGCCAAGCTCTTTTACGTCGCGATCTCGCGCGCCACTCGGTCACTGACGATTTCGTCCTCTCAGCGAGTCATTCAGCTCCCTCCGCCGAAATCTTGACCGACTGACGTGCGCACACGGCACCCTGATGCCTGCTCGGCTCGTTGTCGCGCCGGCAATCTCTGCAATCAGATGGTGACTTCGAAATATGCACCGCGCGGATGGATAGGCCACGCGACGAACGCCGCCATCTCGGCAGCACGATCGGCCGCCCACCAGCGCTTGACGACGGCCTGCTCTGCTTCGGTCTTCCCCAGTGGAAGCGACTCGTCGGGGTACCTGGCGACGACCTCGTCATGGGCGGCGCAGGCGGCGACAACCTCCTCTTCGTCGCCTAGGACGAGCAACAGCATGTCCCGATAGCGTAGCTCGGCATCTTCGACGAACTCCGGCGACAGATCCGGCATGCCCATTAGAGTCACAGTGAACATGCTTGTCGCCTTGGGCTCGTTGCCGCGATGGTCGCGCCCAGTCACGTTCCATTCGGGGAGCACTTAGGGTCTGCTCGACCTCGTCCGTGCCGCTCTGTCCCGAGTGCGCTTGACCAAAGTCTCGGGGGTCAGCCCCAAGCTGCTGGCGATCGAGAAGATCACGGACAGCGTAGGTTGTCGGTGTGCATTCTCAAGCAGCCCGATGTAGGTGCGATCCACTGAGGCGTCGTGCGCAAGTTGCTCCTGCGTCATCTTCAACGCCATGCGCGCTTCGCGGACCACCTCCGAGAAGGCCTCCACCAAAACTGAGTCGCGCGCACCAGACATGCGCCGGACTATCTTGGCGCAGAAGACTATAGTCCACCGACTATAGTCTCGTAACTCACTATGCTGTCGACACCCTGGTCGACAACGACGTCAAATGCCGAGCTCAACAGAGACCATCAACATCAATGGCCGCGAGGTTCTCGTTCGCCGTGTCGTGGGGCAGGTGCTTCACGCCGATCGCAGCTTCGAGACCACTGTCGAAGGCTCTGGTGGAGGCGGATGGGTCGGCCCCAATGGAGGGCAAGTTGGCGACGTGACCGTCAGCTCTCACGCGAGCGAACACCAAAAGGTATTCATCCGCACGAACGCCGGTCACGAGGAGTCGTTCGACTTTCGGGACTGGAACCTTTCTGTCAGGCCCGGCAGCCAGCTTGCTTTGATCACCTTCGTCGAGTCTGACGAACGTACCCAAGTTGTCCTTGCAACGCGCAATCTGGATACCGGCGAGGAGCAGTGGCGAGACATTCGCGAGTGGGCGCAGCGGCGAGGTCTGCTCGGTGGGCAGATGCGGGTGTGGCCGTCTGCGCTCATCGCGTTGACTCTGGGCGGATCGTTCGCGCTTGTCGCCTCGTATGCTCGCGCACGTGCTGGCGCAACCCCATACGACTTCTCAGACTTCCTACTTGCGAGCGGAATCGTTTTCGTGCCCGCCGTGGCGATCGAATGGTTCCTGGCGATACTGTCGAGGGCAAGCGACGGCGAGCCGCGCCGACTTCAGGACTCGCTTCAGAGCTATCTTCGTGACGGAGCAATGCCGGCCTGACGTCGTCGAAACGGCGGCAAGTTCCCGCCGCGAGATCCTGGATTCTTGGTCGGTTCTCATGAACGCATAGTCGATCGCTTCTTCACCTTCGTAGATCTGGCGGTGCACCCGGCGTTGATCGTCGTACCAGACCTTCGCGCCAGGTTTCGGGAACATCGTCTTGATCGACAGCATGTGCATCATGTGCTGTGGCTTGAAGATCCCTCGCTGCGGGTTCACCAACGGAATACGTTCGCCCTCGAACACGAACCCAATGCCGAGGTCCGCCGCAGTGAGGTGATCGCGAGTCTCGGCCAAGCGCTGCACTTGGCGAAACACTGCCATAGGGCGCGACGAGAGCTGAGTACCTTTCGAGAGAGATGTCGAAGCTGCGCTGGCTCGCGTCATGCAAGCGATTGGCGCCGCGCATCCCAGCAGCGTCAGCGAAGTCGACCCGCCCGAGCACGCTTCGCGCAGGAGAAGCTCATGGGGATCAAGCGATGCCTCGCGTGCGGAGACATGTTCCGGTCACGCCCGCAGGTTCCGGATCAGAGCTACTGCTCGAGGGCCGAATGCCAACGCGAGCGTCGGAAGATTTGGCAGCGCGAGCGGCGCCTCTCGGACAACGACTATCGAGACAACCAGGATCGAGCACAGAAGAAGTGGCTGCTCAGCCGTCCTGACTACTGGAAGCGATATCGCGCCGCGCACCCGGAGTATGCAGAGAACAACCGAGCGCAACAACGCACGCGCAACGCTGCTCGTGCCGCCGGCTTGATTGCAAAGAGTGACGCGTCAATGCCGATTTCTCCATTGGTCTCAGGTACTTATCGCCTCAGCCTGGCTCAAGCCGAAGAGATTGCAAAGATGGACGCGTGGATCGTCAGAATCACTTTGCTGTCAGACACTTAGTGCTGAGGCGCTTGATTGCAAAGAGAGCACGTGTTCGGCGTTTTGAGCCGTTGCTGCTACCTTTGCCCTGCGAACTCGACCATCCGCATGGACGACGGCCACCCTCGGCGTCATCACCGTGTGGTGCGGTCGCTGCGCCAGCCGGTGGCTGCCGGCGTGCCATCGCTGAACGGGAGCGCCAACATGCAAGCGGATGACCAACTTCGCGAAGGGCTGGAGCCTCCCACTCGGATCAGGGCGGCCGAGTACGTTCGCATGTCGACGGAGCACCAGCAATACTCCACCGAGAACCAGGGAGACAAGATTCGCGAGTACGCCGCACATCGCGGGATCGAGATCGTCGCCACCTACGCTGACGAAGGCAAAAGTGGCCTGCGCATCGACGGGCGCCAAGCCTTGCAACGCTTGATCCGGGATGTGCAGGATGGCAGCGCCGACTTTCGGATCATCCTGGTGTACGACGTCAGCCGCTGGGGACGGTTTCAGGACGCCGACGAGAGCGCGTATTACGAGTACATCTGCCGTCGCGCGGGGATCCAGGTCGCCTACTGCGCGGAACAGTTCGAGAACGATGGCTCGCCAGTCTCGACCATCGTCAAAGGTGTCAAGCGCGCGATGGCCGGCGAGTACAGCCGTGAACTGTCGGCCAAGGTATTTGCGGGGCAATGTCGCCTGATCGAACTCGGCTTCCGCCAAGGCGGGCCCGCGGGGTACGGCTTGCGCCGGACGCTTGTCGACCAACAGGGATCGCTCAAGGCCGAGCTGGCGCGCGGGGAACACAAGAGCCTACAGACCGACCGCGTCATCCTGATGCCGGGCCCGGATGAAGAGGTGCAAACCGTCAACCAGGTCTACCGCTGGTTCATCGATGACGGACTTGTCGAGTCGGAGATCGCTGGTCGTCTCAACGGGATGCGCATGCGCACGGACCTCGGGCGCGAGTGGACACGCGCCACCGTGCACGAAGTGCTGACCAACGAAAAGTACGTCGGCAACAACGTCTACAACCGCGTGTCGTTCAAGTTGAAGAAGTTGCGAGTGGTGAACACGCCCGACATGTGGATTCGCAAGGAGCGCGCCTTCGAGGGCATCGTGCCGCCCGACATCTTCTACACCGCGCAAGGCATCATCCGCGCGCGGGCTCGGCGGTACACCGACGAGGAACTGATCGAACGCCTTCGAGGCCTTTATCAGCACCGCGGCTTCTTGTCAGGCCTGGTCATCGACGAGTCGGAGGGCATGCCCTCGGCGTCGGTCTACGTCCACCGATTCGGTAGCCTCATCCGGGCCTATCAGATGGTCGGGTACACACCGGATCGGGACTATCGGTTCCTGGAGATCAATCGCCTGCTGCGTCGCATCCACCCTGAGCTCGTCGAGCGGATCGAAACGCAGATCGGGAACCTCGGTGGTGCGGTGGTGCGCGATCCGGCGACGGACATGCTGTGGGTCAATCGCGAGTTCAGCGTCTCGATCGTCCTTGCCCGGTGTGTGCCTGTTCCCAGCGGCCACAGTCGTTGGAAGATCCGGCTGGACACGAGTCTGTCGCCGGACATTTCGGTGGCGGCTCGGCTCGATCAGAGCAATCAGGCACTGCTTGACTACTACCTTCTGCCGCGCATCGACTTCGGGCCATCGCGCATCAGCTTGGCGGAGCAGAACTCGGTCGAGTTTGAGAGCTACCGGTTCGACTCGCTCGACTATCTGTACGGCATGGCTGCCAGGGCAAGGCTGAGGATCGCCGCATGAGCGCTGACCCGGGCATCGGCGAAGTCCGCATGATTTCCATCGAGTTCATCGAGGTGCTCAACCCGCGGGAACGTAACAGCCGAGCGTTCACGGAGATCGTCGCGAACATCAAGTCCATCGGTTTGAAGAAGCCGATCGTGGTGACGCCACGGAAGGCGGCGGGCGGCGGCGAGCATTTCCTGCTGGTCTGTGGCGAAGGCCGCCTGAAGGCATTCCGCGCGCTCGGCGAGACGAGCATCCCGGCGTTGGTGGTGACCGTCAGCGACGAGGATGCCCTCATCATGAGCTTGACGGAAAACATCGCGCGACGACAGTGGCGTCCGCTTGAGCTGCTTGCCGGCATAGAGCAGCTGCGGGACATGGGCTACAACGCCAAACAAATCGCCAGCAAGACCGGCCTGGCGCACAAGTATGTGCAGGGCATGCTGACCTTGTTTCAGCAAGGCGAACAGAGGTTGCTGGTAGCGGTCGAGAAGGGAGACATCCCGTTGAATGCGGCGCTGACGATTGCTGGCGCCGGCAACGATGACAAGGCTGTCCAGGCAGCGCTGCAGGATGCCTACGAGGCCGGCACGCTGCGCGGCCGGCGGCTTATCGATGCGCGTCGTGTGCTGGAGCGGCGTGCAAGCCTAGGCCGGTCAATCGCGCGGGGCGTTCCTCGCAAGCTCTCTGACGTGACCACGTCGAGCTTGGTGCGCACCTATCAGAAGGAGGTGGGGCGCCAGAAGCTGATGGTTCGCAAGGCTGGTTTTGCCCAACAGCGCTTGCTGTTCATCGTGAGCGCGCTTCAGCAGCTGTTCCAAGATGAGAACTTCACCAATCTGCTTCGTGCAGAGGGCCTGGACACGTTGCCGAAATACCTTGCCGAGCGAGTCTGGTCCGAGGGACGCCGGGCATGATCGGGGTCATGCTCGGCTTTGTGCCGGAGCCGTTGTCCGTGCCGCTGGATCGGATCCTGCCCTCGCGCAAGGTGCCTGTAGGGCTGGCCACCTCACGAAAGTTCAAGCAGATCCGCTCGTCTATCGAGGAGGTCGGTCTCATTGAGCCCCTGTCAGTGACGGCAGTAGATGTTGCTTCGGGGCTTCATCTGTTGCTTGATGGCCATGTTCGCTTGGTCGCCTTGCGTGATCTCGGTCGCGACTCAGCGTCATGCCTGGTTGCCACTGACGACGAGGCCTACACCTACAACAACCGGATCAATCGCCTCTCGACGATCCAGGAGCACTTCATGATTCGCCGCGCCATTGACCGCGGCGTCTCGCCGGAGCGGCTGGCCAAGGCATTGAGCGTCGATGTCAGCCAGATCACGAAGAAGATGAACCTGTTGGAGGGGATTTGCCCAGAGGCTGTCGAGTTGTTCAAGGATCGACAGTTCTCCGTGGAGATCGGACGGGTGATACGAAAGATGAAGCCGACGCGGCAGGTCGAGTGCGCCGAACTCATGGTCTCGGCGAACAATCTCACCGTTGCCTACGCAGAAGCGCTGCTCGTGGCAACGCCGGCGGCCGCACTCGTCGAGGGCCAGAGGCCGCGGCGACTGAACGGTGTGACTCCCGACCAGATGGCCAAGATGGAACGCGAGATGGCAAATTTGCAGGGCCAGTATCGGCTCGTCGAGCAGTCATACGGGCGGGATGTGCTCAACCTCGTGTTGGCTCGTGGATACCTGGAGAAGCTGCTCGCGAACACGAAGGTGGGGCGATACCTGAAGCAGTTGCAGCCGGAAGTGCTGGAGCAGTTCACCGCCATCGTGGAGACGACGTCGCTTGATCAGTGAGTCGGTGAGGCGAAGGTGACTGAGCCAGTCGCTGAAATTCGGCACGTGTGTGCCAGCCCACGCCACGGGAATGAGCGACTCGCGCAGAGGCGCAACCACACCCCCGCTTGCGTCGACAGAGGGAGGACCTGACTAGGCAACGGCAGCGGCGATCAGGACCCGGGGAAGCTTTCGCGTCACCGTACAGACGACTCGCTGGCCTTCGTGCAACGCGGCCAGATCGACACCCTGCGTCTTGCGCGTGATCGCATACAGGTGTCCGTCGTCATCTCGAACCTTGACCTGGTGGTACTCGGGAATGAGAGCTACGACGACCGTCTCGACACGACGAGTTTCGCCCGCGTCTTCCGGGCTGGTTTGCCTGCGACGTGGGTTCAGGGAGAACGAGTAGTTCATCTGAAGATGCATGGGCCGTTCAGCCATCGTTTCCTTATAGCAGGTGCGTGGAGGTGCGGCAACCAGCTCTCCCGTGGGTGGCCCTCGAATCTTTCGATGATCTGGCCCGTGTCGGCCTCAAGCGCGCTCCAATGAGGGCCGCGCGAGTCGCTCCCACTCAACGTTTCGCGCAGCAAATCGCCTTCCAGCAGTATCTCGACGAGCCGTCGCTCGCACAGGCCCACTGCGCCTTGTCGCCGGCGCCGGGTCGATGCGCTTTTGCTGTGGACCATGATTAGGGGTCGAATATCTCGAGCGCCTTGCCTTGCTGGCACTACGCCGTCGCTGCACCGCCGATCCATGTGCGGATGCGGCCGATCTCGGTCTGGTCCGGCACCTTCTGCTCGCGTTCACACAGGAAGAGGATTTGATTGAACAGTCGGGTGGTCAAGGGCGCCTCATCGTCAACGCCCTGACCAAACACATGCCCGTTCATCTGCATGCCACGCACCAGGAAGTTGACATCGCGAGGCCGCACTCTCAGTCCCTCGGACTCGATGCACTGGCGACAGACCGACTGCACGGTGGTGGCCAACTTGAACTCCTGTGTCTTCAGCACCTGAACCAGCGCGCCAATCAGGGTCCTCAGGTCCTTGGGCGCCAGCATCGGAGCACCGGTCAGCACGCACACTTCGCGGACCACAGGGAAGACCTCCTCGGCACCGGACCATGGCGATTCCGGCTCCTGCTCTGGCAGTGCCCCGTCCAGCTCATGCCGGCTCGGATCCAGCACTCGACCGCCGGACCCACTCAGCCAGAGCAACCGTGAAAGCCTGAGCGAGCGAAAGAACGCCTTGAACGAGCCAAGGCCGTTCCAGTTTTCCAGGATCTCCGGATGCTCCTGCCGCAGTCGCGATGCCAACTGACCTGCGCTGACCGGCAGCGCGGACTCGTCGACCAGGGTCCAGAGGCGACTGGCAATCTCCGACAGTTCTTCGAGCGTCGCCAGTCGCGGGATTACCTTGGCGGCCGGCTCGGCTTTGTGCGTTGCCGTTGCTGGACTCATTGCCTTCGGTTCTGCCACCGCCGGCTTGCTCTCAGTGATTCGTGGGTCCCTGCTCTCAGCTAACTGCCCGATATGACCGGGCGAGACTTCAGCGTTGGCTGGCCCCAGGCCGAGCGCTTCTCGAAGAAAGAGCCTTTCGTCAATCAGGAGATCAGCGGAGGCTTGATATGCAGCCGAAGGGAAACCGATCGCC
>Ga0307517_10000229_pt1 | contig 94653 bp, 102 predicted proteins | sample 23_EM_MG_FD_194515 | JGI IMG/M metagenome (GOLD analysis project Ga0307517, IMG submission 194515) | Populus trichocarpa ectomycorrhiza microbial communities from riparian zone in the Pacific Northwest, United States - 23_EM | ecosystem: Host-associated > Plants > Roots > Unclassified | place...
TTTTTTTTTTTTTTTACCAAACACCCCCCCCCCCCCCCCCCCCCCCCAACATATTATCATTCACAAGTCCCAAGCTACTGATTCTGCCCTAGCGGTTCCCTAAAGCCTGGGTTAGGTTTCCCAGATGCTTAATTTTCAAAGAGATATTGCTCCACCACAGGCCCCGAGACTAAGTAATCCCTACACTTTTGAGCTCTTCCATTCTCATCCCTCAGGGATTGTGTTTGTGACGGTTCCCTCTGTTATTCTGGCTGCTGGGGATTTCCTTAATCTCTGTTGGGAAGCTTGTTTTGTATGCTGCCCTTTCGCACTTATGTTCTATTCTTTAGGGATTGAAGCAGAGAGGAAGATAAGATGGGTTAGCTCAAGCCTTTTGTTGGAGTATAGACGAAGTTGGACGGTACCATTTCTGTACAGCACAGGCACCACCGCTTCTGCCTCTCTTGTTTGGCACTTTGCCTATCCTTCCCTGTGCTTTCCGGGCCGTAAAGAGTGGCACGGGCCTGGGGATTATATGAATAGCTAATACGGGAGGGTCATATCATATCGTGTTCAGAAATAGGTAATATATCGTCTCAGCGCTGCTCCCTATCTAAATAATGATGATCGAGTTCTGCTAACATGGGGGAGTTGCCATCTTAGCGCCGTTATGATTGTGCAATCTAATTAATGCTTCTGCTTTTAGGAGCACGCCTTGCATTTGGCTCCCCCAGTGTACAAGAGTGGCAGGCAAAGCGTTCACCATGATTTACTAAGATTGGTTTTATAGTCAAGTGACCAGCAGTTCCCACGATCACATTCAGTTCATTGAGGCAGGCATTGTATGAAACATCCCTGTCACGTTACTATTAGGGCCTGTTAGCTCTACTAACGCTCCAGAGGCCACTAGCTACTAACAGGCCAAGGTACGAGGGCTAAATATATCTAATCAACAAGTGGCTCCCATTATCAGTGTCAGCTCGTTAAGGCAGTCAAAATAGTGGGGCGAACCTGCTGGCACCTAAAGCGTAGTCACAAAGGTCCTTCCGAGTGTATGCACTACTACATTGGAGGGTAAGTATAAAGAACTGCATAAATTTAGGGCCGGTGCAGGATCCTGACCAGAGTGCTTGCCAGGAAAAGAGACTTTTGTATTTCTTAAAACGGTATTCAAGTTTATTTGAAAACGATAAAATTTCAATTCGAGACTCTCACTTAGGAGTTAGAATTCTCCGAGCCGGGTGACTCCCTTCGGGGCCACATACACTCAACGACACACGAAGCGCCATCCAACCAGGTCAAACACCACGGTTGCCTCTAGTATCCAAACGTACCACTTCCACACACTTCCACGTACTAGCTTACGCAATTGAACACACCTTCCCTCTGACTACAAATTCAAGCCCATCGGTACCACCGCTCCTCCCACCACATACTCGCATACCACTACCACACTGTTCGAGTTTACCTATCCACTTAACATTCATCGCTTATCCACTTAACAATCACTACCTATCCACTTTACATTCACCAAAATGTCTTCCAAAGCGGGCCGAATACAGTCTCAAATCACTATCTGCAAACACCGGAGCCGAATTGTCGAAACCCGCATCGACAAAAGGATCGAGGAACACCAGAAAATGCTGGATCAAATGGTCTATGCTAAGGAGCACGAATCGATTTTCGACCAACAACTCAAGAGAACTTTGCATCCGTTGTGGGATGAACTCGTTGCTCTGGGGGAGAAGGTTGAGGGACTAGAGGAGGAGTTGGAGGAATTGGAGGCGTTGGAGGCGTTGGAGAGAGAAGAGGGCGAGGACGAAGACGAGGACGAGGACGAGGAAGAGGGAGAGGGAGAGGGAGAGGGAGAGGGAGAGGGCGGAGAGGACGAAGAGGACGAAGAGGGCGAGAGCGAGGAATACGAGGAGGACGAGGGCGAGGAGGAGGGAAATGAGGACTGAGGGACCTAAGTACGAGTTTGGTAGTGCTGCCGGCGGGACCGAAGCTTATATTGATTCTTGTTATTGGCTTGTTTACACAGGAAGGAGTTTTTGCCTTTGTTTTCCAAAAGGCTGAGCTTATTCGAAGAATGCTTCGTCTTTGCTGCACTTGTGGGGCTATGAGCGCAAGTAATAACTGCTAGTATTTGGCCCCTCTCACATCAATGTTGTATCACGCTACGGCAGGGAATTGATTTCATTGAGTAAACCAGGCCTGGTGGTCCAAGTGATGCAGGTCTCTAAAACGTACAAGATTGAGTAGGATTTCGCTGGGTTGTAATAATATCAGTGAAAGGCTCAAGAAAGGATGCAAGTATCATATTTGCCAGTTCTGAGGGTCTAACTTCTAAGGAATTGACCCTGCTATTTTTGATAAGAAACGCTAAAGGTTCGAAAGGCCACATAGCGGAAGTGTGCAGGCACCAAAAACTCTAGGAGGACTACCTCTTTACCAGTCCGGGATTGAAGTGGGTTGAGACTCGCCTAATTATTTGTTTGAGGCAGGCATATGCTACAAGGGAGCAGGAACACAGAGGATTCGTCCACGACTCTTGCCTGATGGTGATGGTGTTTCCTCTGATTTGGTCAGGCAGATAAATCTTGTATGCCTCCGGTCGCCTTCCCTTCAATAAGAAATTTATTCTTGAAACGCTGCATCCCCCGATCTCCAAGAATTGCCTTAGGACACCTCCTCCTACCCAATAGCACTAACACATCCTACAATAAACTCGGAAGATGAAACCTAAAAACCAACTGACATCACCGCCAGTGTCCCTCAGTCAGTAGGAATATTTCTCCCACTCTCATGCCTGCCTCATTGATTTTTCTACTTAGGCTCTATTATTCCTAGCATTGGAGATGCTATGCTCGAAGGCATCTGAAGGAGCTTATAGTAGGTTTTTTTGTCAGCCCTCAACACCAGCGCAGCAAGACTTTGAAATCCCCGGCACGGGACATTATTCAATGCAGTCAAATATATGCCGATAAAATATGGCAGAGAGTAACGGGGATGGTACCAGAGCAAGTCGGAAGAGCCCTTTGGCATATATCATCCTAACCCGAGCAGCATGATAACTTCCAAACTATAAGACTACGGCTATCTACAACACAAGAGCCTTATAGTGTGGGAGTAAAAACAATAGATAGATATCGGAGAGCTACCCTCTAAGGCCCTGTTTGGTTGTGCTGGGCCCATTCCGTTGCCACATACAAACGACCGTTCCCCTTCCATTCCAAAATGGGAGAACGGAATGGGCGCTTGGCAACGGTAAAAGGCATCTACCATTCCATTTCCAAACAGCCCTAACAAAACAGTTGCCATGTAGAAACATGATAAGCAAATATTTATACCAATAAAATAACTATTGTCCTCTAGAATAACTCCTTTATAATATGATATCAACAATACATCCTTGATTCTTATTTTTATTTCCAACAATTCAATGAGTACTCTAGCAGATAATAGCAGTGGGAGAAGGAGCTGGATCTACAAGCCAGAGCTGGAAGCCAGGAGCAGAAGTTGTGAATTCAGGAAAGTTGTAGGTAGAGCGTCAAAGGTTTAAATTTGAGAAGCATTAGAAACACTAGTAAAATTTCTTCATGAGGCTCTAGGGTGAAATCTTTTTAATGTGTTTGTCAGAAGCAAATGGTGCCAAGTTGGCAACAACCGTTCCTACAGGTCCGACCGTTTCCCACTGGAACGGTCTTGAATGGGCCCAGCACAACCAAACAGGGCCTAACAGTTTGGCTAACCTAGGCCACATATCAAGTGAATATAACGCCAGCAGCACTCAACACTACTATCAGATTTTAGAAAATATCCCCAGCAAAAAATACCCCCCTCAAAATCTAAAGAAAAGGTGAACACCGACCAGTTCCGATGGTGTGACGCGGGTCCGAATCACCGTCAAGTGAAGGCAGCTAGGTATTAAAACTGCCACGTGAAGCACTCATTCGTTGGCTTGGACCCTCAGCGAGGGTTAAGCATATGCCACTACGAGTGAAAGGATCGTGGTTCCCACATGGGTGTTGTCCGGCGAGACGATATCCACTTTGATCCCCGGAAAACTAGTCCAGTGTACCACCGCCCAGCTTGATTTTATGAAAACATTCTTGAATTACTGCCCCTGAAGTTCTTAAAGGATTGTCTCCAGTGCTCGCAGTGGCGTAGAACGTCCACCTAACCAAACGGATGACGGGGAAGCACTCAAATCCAATGCGTACTCAGTCCGGTCCCAATGAAGGGTTTGCTCTAGGTGGAAGAAGGAATGGGAAAACCGAAAACAACAGACCCTATTACATGCTCACCATGCTGACAAGAAACATGCAGCGTCTGTGACTGTCGCAGAGTACCCACGAGGGCCGGCCCGGTGCTTTGGCATCTAGAAGCACAAAGAATGCCTACAAGCGAGTGATCTCCCATGACAATACAATGGGCAAAAAAATGTTGAAAATATGGGGAGCTTTTTTCTGAGATAGCAGGCAACCCACCCTCAATTCCACTTAAGCTAACATACTCTCCACTAGCACAGGACAAAAACCATAGGAAGGAAGAATAATAAAATAGAAGATAGAAACAAGCCCCAAACACCTCCTGGCAGTGCTGGCACTCTAGCAAGTATTCCTCTCTCTAGGCGACGAGTGCGCAGTGAAACTCGTCGTTTTCTAAGCCGGAACATGAAGGGCAAAACAAGTGGTAAGGGGAGATCACGGCACAAATATGTAGAAAGCCGGAAGGTGATGTTTCTTGAATTTCCGCTTGGCCATGATTATTCTAGACTAAGCCAGCTCCAGGAGCAGCCCCATCACTACTTCACCACTTTCTCCAACAGCTTCTTGGCCGTAGTATCTTGCATGTGCTATATCAACTTTAAGTTTGCTAGCTATAGTTGCAGCCGTCGATACACAACACCTCGATTGATTCAATGGGGGACGTCCCGGCATAATGTTGGCTCAAAAAAAGATACAATTACGCCTCCGACCCTAACAAATCAGAATGAAAAAATTGAAAAAAACGCTACTGTCGTAGTTTGAAAATCTACGGGTTTTTTTCACAGCCAATTTTATGTCAAGGCATCCCCAGTTGCGTCGAGGTGTATCGTACAGACAACCGGAACCATGCTCGGAACCATGCCCTGCCATCATATCATGTGCAACCCATCCTTATCGCCAGGGCTAGGTTTTCTTTCCTTGATGGGAAAATAAAAATTGAAACAAAAGACATCCACAGGTTTCGAACCTATGTCGCCCAAGGAAACAGATTTCTTGTCTGTTACTTTAACCACTCGGCCAGAATGACTTATTTATTGTACGTTGGTGGCTCATTGAAAACAGAAAACAGGGGTATCCGACTCAGGTAACCTCCACATCAAGAACCCACAAAAACTCGGAAAGCAGTTAAAGGAATCATGTCTTGAGAAACTAGTAAGATGAAAAAGTGAATAGAACCTATGATAATAAGAAACGATGTTTCTTTCTTAAGGAATCCGGCCCGGAGTACTGTATGACCATGAGAGTCTCTTGCCCACCACATGGCACAACAAGTCTTGTTTTAAGATGACCCAGAGTACACTCTCTTTCCAGATATTGTGGTCACCCGATCGCATTGGCCCTGATTCAGCACGGGTAGTTTCCAATGTTTAATATATCATACCATATCCAATACTTTAAATGCCCTGCATTTATAAGGCAGTTGGGACAATTTCCAGGCAAGGAATAACAATCAATCCCACCCCAACCAAGCATAGCATAGCAATCACCCCCACGCAGCCAACACCAACTCCCCCATTCCCCCCCTCCCCGCTCACCCGACAGCATAACACAGCAACTCACGAGCCCCCACGCTTTCAGTCGGAGAAATACGATATCCCCCATATTGTTCGTGCGGTCTAGACACGCACCAAGTGGGACGCAACGGGGGACGCCTTGACATAAAATTTACTGCACAAAAACCAAGCCCATATTCAACTCGAGATTACAATGCAGTTTATTTTTTACTTTTGTTTTTATGTACCCGGTCAAGGTTAAAAGCGTTTTAACACCGAATTTTACGCCAAGGCGTCCCCCGTTGCGTCCCCCGTTGCATCCCTTGTCGCATCCCGCTTGGTGCCGTGCCTGCTCCAAGTAGGCCTCACGAACCATACGGTACTCGAGCATACCCCAGACCCCCCCGTAATAGCGAATATCAGAGGTTTCAAATACCCTAGCCAAGACCCAAGGGCACCGTTTTTCGCTTATTTTAGCCTTTTTGTTCTCTCCTCCTCCTCTCTCTTTCATACTCAATAATGCAGCATCGTACGAGTATGCTGTAACAGAACCAAACCCAACCCACTTTTCAAACCTCGGCTGAGCAGCAAATCGTACATTCCTAGCAAAGAGCTTGTCCATGACTCTCATCTAGCACCGCTAGAGCAGGAATAACTCCAACCTAGAAGGGCAAAGCAAGAAGGAAAGAGATGAACCGCATGCCCCAAGACTTATCAAGGATTGAACGCACCCAGAGATTAAATTCAGCCAGTTACCATCCTGAACATCTATTGACTTACTTATTCCCCGGGCCTGATAGACTGGCCACTCAAATACCCTCTCGCGAGCAGGGTATTTGGCCCCCACCAACCGAGCATCTATCATATGATACTGCTATTTTACCATCATTGAATATAACTCACACTAGGGCACATACCAGAAAGCGGAGCTCATCACAGGCCTCCGGCAATGGGATAATATACCCACCGTGAACCTCCACCTTGATAAGACCCCAGCGTACCCCAGGGCGATGAGCACACCTACTCGCATTATGGCGCAATCCGGTAGTCGGGCTAAGGGTTCCGAGCCCCTGTCACGAGTCGTGCATTTCTCCCAACCAATCAAAAAATTTAAAAAATAGTTATACGAGTGATATATCATGATTTCATTCCCTGAATGTCCAGGCAATAAGGGTCGTTTAGTAACCAGACAGAGGCCAAGACACGCAAAAATTGCCGGTTTCCTCGAGCCACTGTATTTCCACAGATATCTTGAAAACACAACTTGAGAAATTTCTTGAAAAAGTTTGGCATATCTAGAGTTTGCACAGAGCTGTGGGTACGATCGTGCATGAACTGGGTAAAGTGTGCTGCAATAGAGGCATTCGGCCCCCCGGTTGGAAAACGGTTAAGGAGGGAGCCAAAAATTTTGGCGCGTGTAACGCCTTTTTGCGTACAAAACTGACAGATCAAATAGTAGAAACTTGGCGCTCAGAAACCGTTTTTTTTTTCAGCCGAGGGTTGAATACCTCTATTACGGGAATGCAGTATCATACCTTTCCCACGCAAAAGCCCCGGTCTTGGCAGGTACCTTGGAGGAAAGGATTTTCCACTTCTCACTACTCTAGGAGAACGGAAAGAGAAAATCTCACTTTTTTGTGTGGGTGCTATTATAGCAGATTACTTTTTGAACCTTTCTTATGTCGTTTCCGTATGTTGTGGTTGGGTAATGATAGCTCGAGACCCTCCGCTTTTGGTGTGTTTCGGCCTCTGCCTGATCATCAAAAGACCCCTATTTAGGGGAAGATTGTGCTATAGTCTGCAAAACCAGATCTAAGCCAGCCCCACCATTGAATACAAGAGACACAACCAGTTCCAAATTGATTTGTTACTACATCAACTCCACCGCGCATAACAGGATCACTCAATGCTCCGCCGCCCACCGCCTAAACCATTCCAAACAACCCACATTCGCAACACTAGCGCTAACCCTAACGTTGATCCCGCTGATGATCTGCTTCACTGCGACTTCCACCTTTTTCCCATTAGTCGTGACCGGGATTTCTGGGGCCATGTCGATGATGCCGGGAACATGTCTTGCGCTAAGCTTGTGGCGGATCGTGGTCTTTACGGTAGCAACTAATTGCGGAGTAAGGAGTGCGCCAGAGGACATTTTTACGAAGAGGACTACGTGCTCGTCTGTGTCGCTTTCACGACGGCGGCCAACACAGACCGAGTCCTCAAATTGGGTAGGGAAGTTTGCTAGAAGGACGTTGTACTATGCTTGTTAGCCCATGCTAAGGAAGGGCTGTGAAAGGTAGATGTACAATCTCTGCAGAGCCAATTCTCACACCGGCTGGTTTGAGGATTGCGTCGCTTCGGCCGAGCATTTGGAGACCTCGTGTCTTGGGGTTTATTTTAACAAAGTCGCCATGATGCCACGCGCCTATTATTGTCAGTTCTTGAGTATTTGCTTGAATTTGGAAAAGGAAGCATGCCAGGGAATTCCTCAAAATAAGACTTCTTGTAAACAGCCTCGCCATTCTCTCCCCAGAATTTGACTGGCATGCAAGGGAACGGCCTGACGCATACAAGATCTCCTGTTTCTCCACAGTCCTCGACGTTGCGTCCGCTGCTGTCCCAGGCTTCCACTTTCATTCCCAAGCCCAAACATTGGATTTCACCGCTGTATACTGGAACAAGAGGTGAGGGTGCACCAAACAACGAAATAATGTCCGTGCCCCCGGTGATGGAGGCAAGGTCGAGGTCCGGCCCGAACGCATTATAAACATATTCAAATGTTGATGGTGCGAGGACTGACGCAGTAGAATATATTGCCTCGAGATTTTTCATAGGATATTTATCCTCTATTATTTCATCAGTTATTCTGCCCTGGTAAATAAGGTGGTGGATAAGATGCACTTGGATATGCTTTTCTCTGCTCCAGTATCGAAAGATACTTGGCGCTTGTGCCAAAGTGTGTTACCCTAGAAACTTTTAGCGGCGGCCCACCAAGACGATACATTCATACATGCCCGAGTTCATCAATTAACTTTGCCATTGCCAAACTTCCCCCTTCTCCTATTAGAGGCCTCAATGGCGAGCCATCATATAGAACAACAGTCGCACCACTCGCCAGGCCAGATACAAGCCAATGCCACATCATCCCTAGTCCCATATTAGCGTGATCACCATCCTCACGTTTAGGGTTAATTAACAACTGACAAGAAACAGTGGTAAACTGAAAGAAGACCGATCCGGGACCAATATTGCAATGAATCATGTGCTCTTTCTTATGCTGGATTAGAGTTCCGACGGCCCCATGGCAAATGCACTTAGGTTCTAGAATCGCCATCAATAACTTGTGCGCAATTCGAAAGAAAAAAGAGCATACTTCCGGTAGTTCCCGAAGAAAACAAAACATAAACAGGGGTGTCAGGAGGCAATGGCAAAAATTCCAACGGGTTGTCTCGGTCTCCTGTCTGCGCAAAATCCTCATATCGCCAAATCAGGCACTCACTTCGCCCTGTTGGCTTGACGCTCTGGATGTCAATCTCCAGCCCAAAGGGACTGAAAACTACTACGGTCTCCAATTTCAGAAGAGCAGAAGTGATTTCACCCAGTTTCGGTAGAACCTCATGTGTTTTGCCATTGTGGAAGGCACTGGAATCTGCAAAAAGCGCTTTAGGTTCTAACTGAACCAGACGTTCAAGCACAGCGGTAGCCCCATGATCAGGACTAATCCCTGTCCATACACATCCCAAAGAGGTCGAAGCAAGCATAGCAACCAAAGCATTCGTATGATTTGCGACGTAGCCTATCGTGTCGTATCATTCATGTAAGCCTTCCGCCAATCCCTCCAATTACAAACTTCCCTTTCTTCCTTAAGAGATCTGCACTCCTTACCTGCCACTACATCACCCTGCTTGACCCTCCGTTTCAGAGCCGCGGCACAAACACGGACACGCTCGCGGAGCTCTTTCCAAGTGACATATTCCCGTTCACCCTTCTCTGTTGCAGCGATGACCGCCATGTCATTTTCGTCGACCGCGTCGCCGCGGTTGTCGCGTAGCTGCGGGAAGAGCAGGTTCTCGGCGAAATTAAGGAGAGCTCCTGAAAACCAGGCTGGTCTCGGGAACATTCCGGAATTCACATCTACGACCTATTTTAACATTGTCAGTTTGTAGTCCTTTCACCAGCAACTCAATTAGTAGAAAGAGTAACGGTAGTAAGACAGGCGAATTGAACTTAGATACATACGGATTCGAACCCCTTAGAAGCTTTAATCCCAGTGTAGTACCAGACTTCACTCCAGAAGCTCTCGATCTCGTCGACTGACCATGCCCATAAGGAATTGAGCTTGTCTTCCTCGCCAGAGAACTCTCGTGAGTATTTTTCCGAGATGTACCGTTTGAATTGGTACATCACCGTTCTCTCAGGAGAAGAATGCTCCCACAGCTTCTCACCGCCCTCCCTCTCCTGGTTCTTGCTTTGATCCTCGTCGGACGTCATTTCTTCTTGAACCGACAAAAAGTTTCTAGAGGGAAAAATTGTGTACTATGATTGACAAAATAAGGGGAAGGAAAGAGAGATATAGCAGAGTTCCAATTAAAGGCTCTTGAGGACCTTTCTTTCTCACTCCTCGTTGACAATCTATCCGCTGTCAATCCCTTGCTCCCTACCCGTTCCGCTCGTCACGTTACAACACCCAACAACCTCAACAGACCCGCAAGTGAACAGCAGGGGTCTTGGCGAGGATTTTCAGGATCGGCAAAACTTCCCCGCATTTTCGATCCCCAGAGATTTGCCCAATATCATTGCTGCGGGTATCAAGAAATCACCAAATTCTCCCGTCTACCCCCCCAATTGTAACAATTCCTAGCTACATACACATGATATCATGTGACACTATCCACGAAGAGTGCAGAGAGAAATAGGAAATATCAAATCCCAAGCTCTTTACCCACCTCGATGGCGCCATTTCCTCTAGATACATGGAAGTGGAAGGTAGATCGAGGCATATGGAGGGCCTGGAGAGACCTAATGGGTGATACTTAAGGAGTATCCTAAGCCTTCTATTTGTTGCTTCCCTCCAGAGCCCGCCCCCTCCCGGGAGATTCTTCCTCCGCAGAGTAAACGATTATGGTTGGAAGCATATACCCGGTCAATGGTTCCCATCCCTCACTGAGATATCAGCAGCAGTTATGGTGCATGGATGAGCAGACCAATAAGGTATCCTTAGGAAATTCGAAGGCCTTCGGAAGAGGGTGCGGCATGCATGCATTCTATTTGATCTTCCGGCTAGATGGCGTGTCGTTGAGAGGGGTTCTTGGAGGACGCATCATGGATCTCGTGGTCCTTTAGCGAGAGCCGGGCCTCTTATGAGCTCCAGGCCCAGTGACTGCACCGGTATCATATGGTCAGGAGGCCGAGCCGAGGTTAGGGGAGTATGGTGTACAGATTATTAACGACTCTTCTAGCAACCGCAAACCCCCAAAACAACCGTCAGGGAAAATGCGAAAAGTGAAATTCACCACCGAGTGATATCATATGACCTCAGTGGCACCCTGTTGCTCGGATACTCGACTTAACCCACGAAATACGAAGGTTTATCATACGACACCACAACATGCCAGTGTTTTTGCTTCATTCAGGATTGCCGATTGGCCGTTTCCGGTCCGTGGCAGGAATCCGAACGGGCAACATAGTGCTCAGGAAAGAAAAAAAATACGCATTTGCCCCGTAGGAGGTGGAGAAGCACTGGAGAAGCACTGGAGGACTCGTTCTGTTATTGACATGTAAAGGATTAATGTCCCAATTTAGACTCCCCCGTGAGGCGTCAATGCGCAGCTTCCGGTCGAAAGGGCTTGCCAGTAGGGAGAGAACCTGCGAATGCTACATCTTGGCGCGGCCGGTCTGAACTAAATATTTCCGCCATGTTGAAAACGTGACTGTATACTGAGGCTAACTCGCCTCTTAACAATTTCTCTCTACAGAGGAATGGCATGCTTCCAAGTGTTGCTTACCTTCGTTCGATAATATGTCAAGCTTTTTGGATGAGATTCAATTTTCCTACCCTATCCCTGAAGAGAGATATCTCATCCCCAAACCTCCACACCTTATATCTTATTCTATAAGGATTACCTATATAGATGCGGTTGCATGATTCTATTTCTTTCACCCCCTATACGGCTAGGTATGGGCTACCGGTCTTGGTTTATTGCCCCCTTCGCTCCACACCCCCCAGGACAAGTAGTGGGTTTCAGAGCATCAAAAAAATTGTGGATTGTCAGCTCATATCCTAGCTCTCTCCCCTCAAAGTTGTTTGCCCCTCGGAGAAACGTATACCACCAGCAATGTCCCCAGCCAGCATCTACATTGATTACCTACTTGCTTATTTCCTCAACCGCGGCCACTCTTCAATTGGGGTCCACGCGCTCCCATAGCTTCGTCTTATTGTTTTCACCCAGACTTTCATATCCATCACATTATCATCATGACCGGTCACTCGCACTTTCTTCTTCACCCGACATCCTCCTAGGCCCTGGCCTATCTCGTCTCGTCTCATATTTAGTCTAGCCAATCCGACCCACACGCTGGCTACGTTCTAGCTCAAGGGGAACACACTGCGAGAACAAATTTTCAGTTTACATGCTCGTTGCGCTCCCGGGCGCGAATTTTAAAGAATCAGGGGTCGTCGTGTACAAATATAATAAGAGGCTGAGAATAGCCAACAAACCAAGTTCGTACAAGTAGGTACAGTCCTGTTACAATCCGTAACGGCACCCTAGCATTTGATATCCAGCCAATTGACCGATTTTCGCACCATCCTAATCGCGTTCTTATTTGTAAAGAAAAAACACTAAAATACCAAAAACCAGCCCATACCAAAGAAATAATTATATCATAAAAAATAAATTTAGCAGCCAATTCTAAACTCTTTCCTCCCAACCTCCGAGAAAAAAAAAGGCCAACTCCATAAAGGTCCTCTTTAAAGAACAAAATTCCGCACCATCCTTCCAAACGCGATCTCCACGAACAAATTCTTCATGCCGTTAACACTTTAACTCGAGTTACAAGGCAAGGGGAAACACTAAGAATTTCGAAAAACTAACATTAATAGGAGAGCAAAGCTTGACCATAGGATGGAGACATAGATCTCCCAAACACTTCCCCATCGCATGACCGCGTTCTTAAGCGACCGAGACGTCATCCAACGCCTAATCTCTCCCCTCGCACCAAATCCTTCAGTACAATAAAACGGCTTGGAGTCCGTGCACGCGTTCCACCTGCTTTAAATTCTAAGCCTCTCCCCCCCAAACACGAACCCCCATCCCACCTTGTGTTTTCCTTTCGTTCCCTCACTCACTCCCTCGTCTCTTTCCCTCCTCCCCTCTCCTCCCTCTTTACCTCCCTTTTAGCCTCTTAATACCCCGCTCCCAACATACCACATCCTTTCTACCAGCCGCGGTTTTGAAACAACTCGCAATACAACCCTTTGGTCAAGATGTCGTTTACTGCTATCAACTCCGTGGCCGGTGGGGCAAAGAAAGACACAAGCAGAGGTGGAGGCAAAGAGACTAAAGCTAGCGATAAGATGATAGTTAAAGATCAAATCAAGGAATTGTCAGCGGAAGAGGAAAAGGAAAGGGAAAAGGAAAAAGACAGGTTGGAGAAGGAGGCGTATATCGCATTTCTCGCAGGAAAATATGGTGAGGGCCCTTCACCTCAACTTGTTCTTTTTGCTCCCTCCGATTGGAGCCTCAATTGAAATATTAGTTCCAAACTAAAAATCAATGCCGTAGATATCCTCAACTCCGAACTCACTCTTTCACTTAAAAAGTCGACATCATACCTTCTCCTCCGTCACATGGTTGTCCGCAAATTCATCAAGGAATATGAGCCGGACGAAAGAGGCAAGCAGTTTCAGACCTTCTGTTGCCATTGTGACAAGTCCTGGGGTCCTTATGATATGCATAATACTACTACGAGTTATTTGATTAGACATTTCTCCATTGAGCATCCTGAGCTGCCCAAATCGTATCCCGAGGAGGATGCGCATCTCCGCCGCATGAAGAAGGGGGTTGTTGAGGACCCAACCGATTCTAAGGACGCTAAAGACACAAAGGAGAAGGGGAAAAAGAGGAGTGGTAAAACCAAGGCTGATGGGTTGGAGGAAGCGAAGGCTAGTGAAGAGGACGCAAAAGAGGAAGGTCGCGAACAAGAGGGGAAAAGTGGACAAGCGAACGCTAGAAAACCTGAGAAGAACAAAAGAAGTAGAGCGATTGCAGAGCCCGAGACTCCTGTTCAATTGAAGGCCGCTGAAGTCAATGCAGTCTCTACTAAGGCCAAGAGTGATGAAGCTCTTGCCTCACTTCGCAAGACCCGCTCTGGGAAGAGAACTGGACAACCTGAAAATGTCTCTGCCGCTGGTATCAGCCGCGATTCTCCCGACCCACTTGCCTCTCGCAAGCGCAGGAGAACCGAGACCTCTGCGGCCAATCGCAAACATGATACTCCCTCTGTTGAAAAGTTTCTAGCGGAGGAAGATCATACACTTTCTACTCTCCTGCCCCTAGAGAATGATTCAGTTCCTCTCCCTCCCCCACCTGTCCAGCAATCCGCCACCCCAGCCACCCTTCCGGCCCCTTCGTCCTCTGCCGCCCCCTTCATTCCCGCCACCATCGACTCCACAATTCCGCAAACCCCCTTCACCCAATCTTACAGAACCCTCTTGACCGAATTCCTCGCCTCGAGCGAGACCTCCCCCAGTGTCATCGAGACCAAAGAATTCTACGACCTAGTCAACTTTCTCAATCCGGAAACTCCCAAGTTTAACTTTAATAACTTGTTTGACGAGGTCTTTGTTCGCCAGAAGGAAATTCGCGCCGACCAGCGTGAGAAACCTGATGGGAGTGTTCGTACTAAGAAGTTTGAAGACTCGCTAAAGAAGGAGAAGGAAAGGAGAAGAAAGAAGGAGGAAGGATACAGAGCTTGGTTGTTTCGCGACTAGATGGACAGGTTGCTTACTGGTATTGAGGGATGGAAAATAGGCGGGATTTGAATACGGGAGAACGGGTGTATTATTATGTGGTTTTTTCTCTCCTTTCCTTCCTTCATGTAGGTCTTTTGAGGTTTGGCTTAGTTTGTGGTTGATTGTGCTGTACGTAGGTTCCTAGTCGGCAGGGATTAGTAACATGCCTACCTTACTCCCTTATTTTACTTGCTATCTATTCTTTGCTTTTTCTTTAGTCACTTGCTTTTTTGCGTTGTGTTGCTTTAGCTTGGGGTCTGCGCCTTCACTTGTTTTCTTTTTTTCTCTTTCTTCCCTCCATTCGCGCTCACACTCGTGATCCCGCGCTTTCACATGCGAGTGAGAGGTGGTGATATTGGACTGGCGATTGGGTGGGGCGGATGGTTGGGCAATGCCACTATATTCACACACGCCGTGCAGTGTATTAGTTATTTTAAAAATAGGGTTTGAAATTTACAGTACTGTGGAGTTAGTGTTTTACGCAGCGCAGCGCAGCCTCGATATCATGCATTGTAATGGTCAGGGCCAGCCTCGTTCGTTTACACGTAAGTAGGAACAGCGTACTTTCTTTATGCAAAGGAAGAGAGCCGAAGCGATTAGGAATGCTATAGTACCGAATTGAACAGAACTAGAGCATAGGTTAAGATTTCAGATCAACGATATATGGTCTGGTATCCTATCCCCCCGTCCATTCGCTAAAAGGGCTAGTCCTGTAATAGCTTTTTTCTTTTAGAGCGCCCTAAGAATTAGTTACCCGTCTGTCTATCTGTTCATCAGTCAGCAACGTGACATAACCTTGCTAATATCTCGGCCCACCGCGCCTTCCCAGACAGACTTCGACACTATACTATTGAACTCTGGGATCCTAGAGTCAAGTTCGGCTTATCTTTATATTCTAGAACTACACGTGACCAAAAACGCTTCACACCAGGGAGATTCCCCAGTGCCATAACATCTTTTTACTTATAGAAAAAAGGAAGAAAAAAGTGGTTTACTATTATTATACTAGAGTGTCCACTTTCACACCTACTGAGGGGCTATAATAATCCCTTCGAACTCAACAGAACCTGGAGGGAACGAGATGATTGAATGCAAGCCCCTCTTAGCGATGTCTTGCGCCGGAGCTCTACATTTGAGAGGTGTAGTAGTACTATCACTATGGAAACTACGGCACACGCTTGAAAGGGCGAGAGAAAATAGTGGATGGTTTAATGGATATCTGGAGGTTAGGGCATGCCTGCTTCTCACAAGTGTAATGTCGTGGGGGACTTCTAGTCCCTCGTATCTAGCTAATCACATTATTCTGGGCGCCCAAATACCCCCTTCCTCTCAGCACTTCCCTGGCTATTGTGTAGGAGGCCTGCTGTGGGGTAGATGCAATATTGAACCAGGTTCAATGCGCGCTGTCCTATTCCCAAGGGAAAAATACCAGTTGTTGCCTGTAGAATAGACCATGGTATATTTCTAGCAAGCTACAACAAGCGCCAAACAAGCTCAGTTAACTGGCTACTAAGAATGCACATAAGCAATAATTAGCCAGGGAAAGCATGAAAGCTGGCGGATGTAGAAGAGAGACTAGTCTACAATGCATTGCGCCGAGCCTAAGAAACATACCCACTAAAGAACAGGAGCAGGGGCAAGAGAGAGAGAGAGGTTAATAGCTAAGCAAGCAAGCGGTGGCTTCCATCCCAAGCCGAAAGAAGTAGTACAGCTCAAGCAACATATTGATACCAAGTCTCACCCCCGGGGAGGCGCTCCATATAGTCTTTATCGATTAATCTGATTCCTCTATTTAGCCCCGACCCTCGCCCTACTTCCGACGTGGAGAAAAAGACATACCTCTCAATCTGTTTCTTGATTTCCGGGACATCCAACTTCCCCCGGTTCTTGGTCTGATCAATCGTCATCTGAATCAGGTCGTTATGCCTCAACTTCTTCCTACTTTTCATAATACGGATGATGGCAGCCTGAGTCTCGTACTGCCTGTCCTGAGCCACACGTTCAAAGGTCTCTTCCTTCTCCTCTTTCGTTTCTTTGAGCTGGATCTGATTGATTTTGATGCGAAACTTGGGTTCCGAGAAGAGCCGGTTCACGCGGAAGATATCTGTCGGGAAGATGTCCTTTCCTTTCGTCTTCTTCAGGAGGACGCGGTATTTAGCACACGCGAGGGATTGAAGAGTGCGGATTAGTTGTTTGTCGTCTATAAGAGAGGGGGGCAGGTTAGTTTTGCTCATTCTTGAGAGGGTAGGAGCTACCTAGTCCGGTGCCTTCTTTAATTTGTTGGTATGAGAGGCAGGCGCCCAATTCCACGTCGTTGAATAGTAGGAGAACTACGGCTTGGAGGACACTCAGAACTAGCTCCCTGTTCATTCCCTGTTTTTTTATCCATTTATTAGCTTACTTCATGACAGGAAGTAACCATTGAAATGGCCCAATCATACCGGCGCAAATCTCGCCCTCAGAACACAGTGCGATAATGCATGTCTCCACATGAGCTTCCTTCCACTATGTTTCTCGCAGTAGGCATCTTTATAAGATTCCAGATACCGTGCCATCTCAGGTGGAATGATTACCGGCACCTCGTCGTATGTTGGCCATGCTGACTGAGAAAGCACTAGAACGTTGAGATCTACATTTTGGGGATTCCCCGCATGGTTCCTTGTTTTGAAATGTGATATCGCGTCTCGGGAAATCTCAATGTCTTTGAACATGCTCTCTAGATTTTGAGTAAATCCGGATCCACACTCTAGAATAGAAGTCAGCCAAACCCTTGTAAAGATCAACTCAGGAACCACACCAGTTTTCAATTTAGTCAACATGCTCCGTTCGGCATCTCGACTGGCGCTCCTCTCCATCAATAGCCTCCTCGCGAGATCTCTCTTATAAAATGCTTCAAATACATCCTTCCCTTGGATGAACCTGAAGAGGTCAAGCACCTGCTCCAGCGAATGGGCCAGCCTAGCATCTTCATCACCAGGTGCCCCCGTGGAGACCCCCCTAGCACCCCCTTTCAGCAACGTATCGACATATTTCGCAATCATTTCAGCAGGCTTTGAATTCACCATCTCTGAGCGATCCTTCGTGCGCGCATTGAGGAATGTCCCAAACGACTCCCTTAAAGCATAAGCCAGCGTGTCGTCACCCTTAAACGGCACCCTGACGAAAGTATCCAAGCTATCCTTAAGCTCTAAAAGCCGCTGCACCATCTCATTTTCCCGGCCCTCGTCCTCGATTATACCTCTGCCCACAACAAGTATGTATTTGTCCCATGCTGGCCTTAAATAGCTGCTCGGCTCTCCTATACGATCAAGGAGGCTATAGAGGATCGTCAAGGATTTGTGGTCTTTCTTTTGTAGAAGCTCCTCAATACTTCTTTGATCGGTAAGGATAGGTAATTGATTTTTCAACAATCCTTCCTCGAGTATAAGCCCCATAGACCGCTTTGTAGGCGGATCCAAGCGATACCTCTCACACCTTAGTGCCTCCTTGTGTAACTGTTGAGAGCATTCGTCCAAGTACTCCGCAAGGGAGTTAGAAGTTGCCTCTAGCATCCCAAGGCGGCTATAGTATTTTCTAGACATGACCAAGAACCGAGGTTCAAAGTGCGACGCATAGAGGTCTAGACTATCCACCATGCGAATGGCAGATGTGAGTAGAGAAGCATTGATCGGGTACTGCTGGCGGTCGCGTTCAAATAGAGTCATGATTCCGTTCATAAATTTGGCCTCAATTTCTTGCGCCAGTATTATATGGCGCCGAAAGAGTTCTAGTCCGGTAGTTTCTACAGGCTGGATACTCGGATTTGTATTATTAAGGAGGTAAGAACGGTCCAAGTACAAAAATACGGATCTAATCATCTCCTGTATTTTATCAAATTAGTATTAGTTCGCTCTCATTTATAGGTGGCTCAAAATGATATACAACTAACCAGCTGGTCATTCCACTTCTCCCAAGCACTGACAACAGACTTGACAGCATCATCTTTCCAGCTATTGCAGGTCACAATAGAATACTTGAGGCGGTCACCAACATAAGCAGAGCAGCAAGCCTTGAGTCTAGTGTAGAGTTCACCAGCCCTATCGGCTCTACATATATTTTCCGTGCCTCTGTACAACTCCTCCAAGCTGGTGGATATCTTGCGGCTCTCAAAGATGGCTGTGAGCGCAGCCTCCAGAGAGGACCATGTCTGATTAAAGTAGACATCCGGGTCAGTCTTCGAAGGGCTACGCAGGTTCTTTATATATAATTTGCGCGGTGCGCCAGCGTGAGGTTGAAACGGGGCAGGGCGCGGGGGCTTAGTCGCAGCGATATTCATATTTGGGTTTGGCAAATCTTGGGGGTCAGGTGGGGAGCTAGTGAGATCGATGATCTCGTTCCCGGGGATGCGACGCCAGGGTTGCTGATTTATAGGAGTCGACATGTGCTTTGAGTGCTCAGGTTGCTCCGAGCTCTTCCGGGAACGTTTTGGGCTGCTTGGGCGAGAAGCGGGCACGTCCGAATCCAGGGCGTTATTTCCAAAGAAATCGGTGATGCTTCTCTGGGAGAAGCCTTGCGACGACTGAGGGAATTGTAAATTTTGTTGTTTGCGCTTTTTGCCCTGAGATTGCGTCTCCTGATCGGACACCTTCTCCGGCATCTACCAATGGCTCGCCCCGAGCGATGGGAAGGCTGTATTTTTCAGGTGGTGCAGGTGGTATAGTGATTACTGCGGGAGAGGGGATCGGGGTGAAGCAACAAACAAATAACTGGCGTGGACTGAGCCGGATTTGGGTGATAGATGAACTAATGGGTGTCGGTAGAATTGAGAGGCTAGGTGAGACCGTGAGAGTTGTAACAGGCAAGACGGGAAAGAGAGAGGGACGATGGAGGTGTAGCGGAGATAGGAGGAGGATACGCCACGGCACAGTAGAAGATGAGAGGAGGAGGAGGAGGAGGAGGAAGGGAGAGAAGGGAGAGAAGGGAGAGAAGGGGATAGAGATAAAGAGAGAGCAAAAAATCAATTGGCCTCGATGCACTGTATTGTAGGATAGGTAGAATAAGATGCGTAGATTACCGGCAATAACATTGTATCACCGGTACTGAGTATTCTCTTGGTTGGTAATTCTCCCTCACCAACAAAGAATGCCCAGAGCGTTGCGCGCCTCCCCACATGAAGGCGTGACCTACCTATATGCCAAGATCGTAGTGTTTACATAACCGTGTCTGTGTTATATACGTATATTACACCTTGAAGAGGCTCCATAATTAGAGTGGGTAACTCAACATCTTGCCTGAGTCACTTACAGTACCTTGCGCCTACAATGACCCTGTGGGCTTCTCCCTCTGCCGGAGTCCCCCATTTATTCCTCAAAAATTATGATACAAATGGACGGTCTACGCAACTGGGTATCTGATAATATTATCAAGGTAAGGAAAAAAAAAAACCTCCCTTCCTGCGCCTTTCCTACCCGCAACAGATACTAACCCCCTCTGACTCTTCAAAAGTTCTCCGGTGCTGCGGACTCTACAATCATCGACTTTGTCATAGCCTCCGCCTCCTCCGCGAAATCTGCCTCTTCCCTACACGATAAACTCTCGAACTTTCTAGATGGCGACTCTTCGGATACCCGTCGGTTTACCTCAAGTCTCTATGACCGTGTTCCTCGGAAATCCGGAGGTGCTGGTGGCGCGTCGTCCAGGAAAGACAAGCCGGTAGAGCGGAAGAAAAAGTATTCATTATTAGCGATGGATGAGGACGAGGACGCTTCGGTAATGCCACCGCCTTCATCGGCTGTGAGGGAGAAGAGTTCAAAAGAGAAGCGCAGGGAGACTAGGACGGAAGAGAAACGGGAGAAGAGGTATGGAGAAAGAGACTGGGGTTCCGAGAGGGACCGAGACCGGAGGGATAAAGATAGGGATAGGGATAGGGATAGGGATGGTGAAAGAAGAAGCGACAAGGACCGCGGCGAGAGGGGCCGGAAATCTAGGAAATTACGGAGAAGAGAAGACGATGGTGATAGGTGGGGGGACGAGGAGTACGAGGAGGGAGAGGAGGTCCAAGAAGATTTGTCGCCGGCGAAGCGTGCGCGTCTTGACGGCGACGGCGAGGATTCAGAGGAACTGGACGAGGAAGCAAAGGCCGAGAAGGAACGACTGCGTGATCTTCGGGAAAGAGACGAATTTGCAAGGCGCCTCAAGGAGAAGGATGAAGAGAAAACCAAGAAGTTGGTTGAGGATCGGTCATCTACGAAAGAGGGTAAACAGCTAGCTCAACGAAGGGCCTTGGCAGATGATGCTGTGGCTCGAGCTGCTGCCCTTCCAGACTTGAGGGAGAGGTCACGACAAGAGTATCTTAAGAAGCGTGAACTTGAGCGTTTGGCCTTGTTGCGGAAACAAGTTCAAGATGAACAACAAGAACTACGGACAAACCCAGACCTTTCTAGAAGGGAGAAGGAAGAATTCGCAAAGAACAAGGAAATTCTTCGACTCGCCGAGGAAAGACTCAGGGTCGATGACCATCTTGATGGTTACATGCTGCCGGAGGACTACATCACCGAGAAGGGCAAGATTGACATGAAAAAGAAAGAAAAGGCGCTCTACCAACGATATGTAGAGAAGGGGGACGACGGGCAGGAGCGGTTTGTCACAGAGCAGGAAGAATGGGAGCAACACCAGGCACAAAAAGCAAGCGCACAGGTCAAGCGTGCAGAGCGAGTCGATGAAGGAGACTACGAGTATGTCTTCGACGATTCCCAACAGCTCAAATTCCTTATGGACAGCACAGATATTGACCAGAACTCAATGTTCTCCGACAAGGAGAGGATTTTCATGGAACAGCAGCTTAAGGCAGCAGAGAACAAGGCAAAGACAATTGATGAAACAAGAAAGTCCCTGCCAATATTCGAATGGCGAACACAATTCCTAAAAGCCCTGGAGCAGTTTCAAGTCCTCATCATTGTAGGAGAAACCGGCTCCGGAAAAACCACCCAGCTACCACAATACCTCCACGAAGCTGGCTACACCAAAAAGGGGCTCAAAGTCGGCTGCACCCAACCCCGTCGTGTTGCTGCCATGTCTGTCGCAGCCCGTGTAGCAGAGGAGATGGGCGTCAAAGTTGGCAACGAGGTCGGATACTCCATCCGTTTCGAGGACGCCACGAGCGACAAGACGATAATCAAGTATATGACTGACGGTATGCTGCTGCGAGAATTCCTCACAGAGCCAGACCTAGGCGGATACTCTGCGCTTATGATTGACGAAGCCCACGAACGCACACTATCAACAGACATCCTCTTCGGCCTCGTCAAAGACATTGCACGCTTCCGGCCCGACCTCAAATTGCTAATCTCCAGCGCAACCATGGACGCACAGAAATTCTCCCAATACTTTGACGACGCCCCTATCTTCAACATCCCTGGTCGCCGATACCCCGTAGACGTGCACTACACCCAGCAACCCGAAGCGAATTACTTAAATGCAGCTATAACCACAATCTTCCAAATTCACACCACCACACCCCCACAAGGTGACATACTAGTCTTCCTGACAGGGCAGGATGAGATTGACGCCGCCGAGCAAAACCTTCAAGAAACTTGTCGCAAACTGGGCAACAAGATCCGAGAAATGATAATATGTCCCATATACGCCAACCTCCCCTCTGAGATGCAAGCTAAAATATTCGAACCCACGCCGGAGGGCGCTAGGAAGGTGGTCCTGGCAACAAACATCGCCGAAACCTCCCTCACCATCGACGGTATAGTGTACGTCATAGACCCAGGCTTTGTAAAAGAGAATGTCTACAACCCCCGCACGGGGATGGAATCCCTCGTGGTAACCCCGTGTTCCCGTGCCGCAGCGAAGCAAAGAATGGGCCGAGCCGGCCGTGTTGGGCCTGGGAAGTGCTTCCGGCTGTACACGAAGTGGGCCTACCAAAACGAACTCGACGAAAACACCACTCCGGAGATCCAGCGCACGAACCTAAACTCCGTCGTCCTGCTGCTGAAGTCGCTCGGCATAAACGACCTGATAGAATTCGACTTCATGGACCCCCCTCCGGCCGAAACACTCATCCGCGCGCTAGAAAACCTATACGCGCTGGGAGCACTCAATGACAAGGGCGAACTAACAAAGATTGGCCGCCAGATGGCCGAATTCCCCACAGATCCCATGTTAGCCAAGGCCATCCTAGCAGCGGACAAGTACGGCTGCGTGGAAGAGGTCCTCTCGATAATAGCCATGTTGGGAGAGTCCTCCTCCCTCTTCTACCGGCCCAAGGACAAAAAATTCCACGCCGACCAGGCGCGCCAGCGCTTCACAAAGAAGGACGGCGGTGACCACCTCTCGCTGCTGAACATCTGGAACCAGTGGGTTGACACGAACTTCAGCTACGTATGGGCGCGCGAGAACTTCCTGCAACACAGGAGTCTATGTCGCGCGCGCGATGTCCGCGATCAGCTCAGCAGGTTGTGCGATAGGGTTGAGGTCACAGTTAGCACGGCAGGCGAGAACAGTACGCAGTTGATACAGAAGGCCATTACCAGCGGGTTCTTTCCCAACGCTGCGCGGCTACAGAGGAGTGGGGACAGTTACCGTACCGTGAAGAACTCGCAAACAGTGCATATTCACCCGAGCAGTTGTTTGTTTGAGGTTAATCCTAAATGGGTCATCTATTACGAGTTGGTTCTAACGAGTATGTTCCTTTCTTGTTTCACCAGCGGTATTAAAGATGAGCGCTAATCAAGTTATAGGCAAGGAGTTCATGAGAAACGTCATGCCGTTGCAGCCAGAGTGGCTGGTGGAGGTTGCGCCGCACTATCATAATAAGAAAGATTTGGACACGTTGGGGACAAATAAAAAGATGCCCAAAGTGCAAGGAGTTGCTGCAGAGAAGGCGCCCCCAGGGTAGATTAGGATATGGGAGTTACATGCACAGTGTGATATATAGGGTGGACGTTGTCACTTGAATTGATGGACCACTGCTATTTTGAGTGAAAATTTGTGCACAATGAAATTTTTATTCGAACCGTCTGCTACTGAAGATGGATGCAACGATATGATTGTAACCTGTAGAAATAATCGGAACGCTCCAGAAACCTGCCAAAAAATACCGAACAGAAGAAGGGTGAGAAACCAATAATAGTAACAAAGTAAAAGCAAAAAACTCCCCAGCTAACCAAAGGTGTAAATGCAAGGGAGAGAAAAAAGAGAAAACGAAGGAAACAGCATACAGAAATCGCTCAACGACCTTTATATTACCACTGTTTACGAAGCATGCTTAGTCGAGCATCCTACGAATTTACAGATAGTTACCGTGTCCAAGAGTTACGCATATCCTGTTGGAGTTACACCTCTGCAGCTGTTCGGATGACAAACCCTTCTCATGTTGTCGGTGTTTGCTCACTTTTTCTTGTTTCGTTTTCTATATAATGATTTCTCTCAATGTATTCGCTACGTGGCTTAGCAATGACGAGATGTCGAATTCGAAAACTTCCAAAGCGAATAAATGGCGAATAATCCCTCGAAGATTGTCTACGACAGATGCCCAAGGACGTTACAAGAAGATTATCGCCAAGGCTTGGTTTAATAGATTTTTCGTGATGACGGGGTTGGATACGAGTTTGTAAACGCACAAACTCCACAAGCAGAGCAGATATAAGGAGTTATGTACTCGAGTGTTCTCGATGGCACGCCAGAAAAATGTACACAAAGCCGCCACCTTGGCTCTCGTTAATAAAAGTTAGATCTCACTCTATCCTCTTCAATCTCCCTAAAGTACCCCTCTATTTGGCCATACCCAAAAAGATCCTTGGCCCCCTGATCGGCCCCGTAATAAAAGAGGAGATCGACCAAGTCATACGACTGCATTCTCCTGGCAATCCCCAAAGGTGTCAGCCAAGCATGGTTGAGGATGTTTGGAGATGCTCCCTCGTTCAACAAACCCTTTATCATATCCCACCCATTTCCAGAATTAATATCAATAACCGCCCTGTGCAAAGGTGTCATTCCGGTTTCGCTGTTCTGGTGATTAATCGTAGCACCAGAGCGAATGAGTAGCTGTGCCACGGGCCATGACGCCCGTTCAACCACCCAATCCAGAGGAGTTTCGCCATCAGGGTCCCTAATATTAGGATCCATTCCTGCATTCAGCAACAACTCCGTCACTTCGAGATCGTCACGGGAGGCAGCGAGATGGAGCAGACTTCCATGGCTCCATGAATTGAGGTGAACATCGGCTCCTAAACTAAGGACATGGCTGACCATTTCTGGGTCTTTGCAGGCGACAGCACATTTCAACGGAGTGCTATGTATCGCATCTCTTTCATCAATAGAATAGCCCGGTAAACTTGAAAGCACCTCGAGGAGACGATGTTTCCTATGTGTTACTGCCCATTGAAGGGCAGGCATGTCAGCATCACTAGCAAGCTTCTGGTGGATGAAGGTCATCGTAATGATGCGCAACTTCCAGGACGCACTGAAGAGTGCGGCTAGATCTTCAAGATCGAGGTGGTGCATTATCATTGTGAGAAGCTCTAGCGGAATTTTCAGAATGTGCGGAGGTGTATTAGGGATACTGAAAAAGTCAAAGGGAGATGAAAGCGGCCAAGACTCCTCTTCAAGCCAAGCGGGCGGGCTAGGAGTTCCGCCGGACATTTTATCAGACACTACTCGCCCAATCCCGACACCCAATTAGCAGATTTCAAAGCAGAAATAGTCGACAAACTAAAGAAGATATCAAGCAAGGCAGTTACCACTCACGATATTAGTACCGTGGATTTATGATTGATCAATGAGAGATATAGCAATCCCCAGTGGACTATAATTCACACCAAAGTTAGTCCCAATAATCCACTGGTAGGAAGATCTAATAGCATCACATACCCTGCAGCAAAGGCAAAATGCGGACTCGTTATAGAAGGGGGATAGCCAAAAGGCTGATACGGCTCAAAAAAAATCCAAAAAGGGAACGAAAACACAGGCGAAGCTTCCAAGCGCTTTTTATTCCTAGGTAGAGTGGTGGTAGGAAAAAATGCGAGAGTGAAGGAGGCTAACGGAGTAAAGAGCAGAAGACAGGTCACCCAGACGCGAGGACGAGGAGATAAGTGAAGATAGGGTGGGGGGAGGACGGAAGAGCGGAAGAGGATGAGGGAAGGGTGAAGTGTGAGAGAGTCGGGAATTGTTTAGAGAAGGTGAGTATGATGTCCCTGTGTTTGTTTTTAAGTGAAATCCATAGAGCCCCAAATCGGGAAAAAAAAGGGCCCACACTAAAGACTATGAGTGAAGGTATAATACTATCACAGTATTATATTAGGAAAGAGACTAGTGGGCGTAGATGGCGGCACCTAGCCATTAAAGTCCGTATTAAGGAAAGCCCTCCTGCGTACCATATTCACCAAGTCACAGATTTGGAATTGACCCTGAGCCCAGAGCTCTCTAGTTTTAGTTACCTATGGCGTTTCACTAACTTATTCTCTACCGCCTGTATGATATTTCCTGAATACTATGCTACATGCATTCGCCATCCCTTCGGTTATCAATCGTTGCGTCCTATCTTCTGTAATCAGGGATTCCTAATTTTACTACGGCGTTGCATATTACTGGAGCAGGAATGTCTATGCTGTGAACTGCCATACGTACGTATTCCCTCACCAAAATGTTTTCCTCACCATCTTCTTCCCAAGCAGAGGATTGCTGCTTTTCCTTTCCTAACTCCAGTTTTTCCCTTGTCCATACAAATAAGAATGGTCACCTTCTTCCAGCTCTTCCAACTCAATTCGCAACGCTGAATTTACGGCATCCAGAATATCTGGCTCCCGCTCTTCGGAGGAGGAAAAATATGTGTCCTTTCAAGGACACTGACACCTTGTAAATCTGCTCAGAAGCTAGTCATATTGCAACCTGCAGAGGTCAGAAGGCTCATAAAAAAAACCCCTAAATTTCGGACCGTTCCTTCCCCTCTCGGCGAACTTTCCAGGCGTTTTCGCAACAACGTCCTATCGAGTGACAAACTATGAAACTCAGATGTCACCAAAACCTGTACGACCACACCCTGAGGGAGGCACTTTAACTACGAACCCTCTTACCGTACATTTCAATAATAATATCATATCATAATTATCATAATATTATCATACCAATCTCTAAAGATTACCTATGCAGCTCCAGAGACCTTGACTAAACCCGAAGTAATAGGGTACCCATGAACCAAGCCCAAGCATATAACCGAGCACCCTACCTCGCAAAATCATCCTAAAACGCCGATGTCGCGTCCTATCAGTACCGGGTCAATGAGCGAATTGATCCAGAAGAGGTTCAGGCAAATTTCCCGAATTCCTAGGAGCTCCTTCCAACAATATTAAACAGAATCGTGGGTGTAAGCCACTTTAGAAGGATTGTTCAAAATCACTAGCAAATCTAGATCGGAGATATAAAAACGCCACAAGCCTCATTCCCTCCTTAAAGTCGTCACTATACTATACCTTCTTGCTTCCTCCGAGCTCAGATTCCATCGCGCTAGCACAAGAAATCTAGCTCTCAGGACTTGAATCAGTGCAAGGACCCTTTGAGGTCGCCACCAGCTCCACTTTGTAGGGAAGGCATATCAGTAGCCCTCCAAAGGCTTAACACCGGGTATGGGACATAGATATAAATTTTATCCATAGATCCGGCGAGCACCCCCCCCTCCTCCCTGTTTCCTCGCATCACACAACCTGCTCCTCTACTGGCCCTGGCTTCCATACCACATATCCCAAGCGAGCAACTATTTATTATATAATAATACTATGATATTATTATAATAATTATAATAATTAATTTAATCCTAATTAACTAATTATAGAGGATCAATTTATTATCGACATCGCTTCTGCGTCCAATATCCGAAACATGGAAGCCACAGTTCTCCCCCCCTCGATCAATCCTCAGACCACGTCCTCGATAACTAAGGTTTGTTAACCGTAGTACCGAATACTATAGGCCCCACCGCACCCGTCTAACAGGTATCTTATCCGTATAACAAAGCTCTACCATAACCGTCAAGTTAATGCAACCCCCGGGCAACCCCGCCGATCGAAACAGTACGATACCCCGCATCCTATATGAGCCGATATACAGCAAGCTTACAAACCATGTTCCGACCTCGGAACTACCCTATAGGGGTTTACCAGGCCGCTCCGAGTGTCCTTTTTTCAACTCTTTTTATAAAATCATTGTCTGGTTGTTTAAGTTATAATACAAAAACATTGCACGAGGCTGCAAGCAATTCGATGAACAAAGCCTATTGTAACCAAAAATCAAACAACAAAAAAGGGGGGGGGGAGAAAAAACATCAAGTGTGTTATCCAAATTCCGAATAAGGAAACAACTATTTCTCCTGCACAAAGTCTCGTGACTAAGTAAACATAATAAAGCCCAAGGTACTCAATAAAACTTAAGAGTAAAAATAAACCAAGAGCAAAGGAGAGAAAAATGCATAAAGAGAGGCCTGGTTGGACAAAAGCCTGATAGGCAAAGCAGTAGATTGAGTATAGGAAGAGGAGAGGAGAGAATACAAATACAGAGCATATCTAGTAGATACCTAGTGCACCCTCGGCGCAGTGAGCCGTCAGAGGCAGAGACAGTGCTACCCTTCGGCATAGAGCAGCAAATTTGGAAAGTGGAGCTCTCTCTGAGATAGGGCAGAAATGAGAAAAGAGGGGGGACCCGGGTTTTGTAGGAGAGAGATTGAAGGCAGGGGTGGATAACAGGCAATTGATAACCCAGTGTAAGACTTTGCTCGAGAAAAATAGGTAATCCATCTACAGAGTGCATGGAGGGAGTGAAGAGGTCGGTGCCGTAGGTGAGGATCGGGGCACAGCTCCCAGCACGGCACCAAATATATCATATTCGCCCTCGGCCCCATCCTCCGCCGCCCCGAAATCGGAGCAGTAGGCAATGCTCCCTCTCCAGAATAGAAACACACCTCGTCCTTTCGCGCAAACAGAGAGCAAGCCTCCGGAAGAAAACTATTCCACCCTTCCGCACCCCCATAGTGATCCTCAAGGCACATCGGGGTCCACCAAAAAATCCAACCAGCCAAGAACCTCTCTCACTAGAAAATAAGTAACCCCACCAAGACCACCACACCCGAAACGCTCCCCTACTCTTGACCTAAGACCGTAACAGGTCTAATAATAGTTATTTTAGCTTCCCAAAAAAACGGTGATCAGAATCAAGGATCACAAGACAGACCTTCGAGAACAATTCCCCTGAAGAAATCTCCCGCCCCGCATATTCATGGGTGCACTTCGGGACATAGTACGTTCCAGCCTTCAACAAATTCTCGTTGTGGGCCCTGTGTAACAAGAATCGAATAGCCGCTCTTCTCTCCGACGTATCGTGAGGTTGCTGCTGAGCAACGCATACCGGGAATTAAGTTTCCGCAAGAGCGGTAGTTTCAGGCGCACCCTAAGCTCATCCCGAGGTTAGTTGTACAGACCGTTAGTGTTATTTCCCCTCCCCTTCCTTTCCCCGGGGGAGGCGGGAAGGCCCGGAATTGTTTGGATATTTGAGGTAATTTGTTTCCTGTTTCGTTGAACTCGGCTTGAGGAAAAGGGGCGCACCGTTTCCGCTCGTTGCTATCACAGCTCCTCACTCGTAATGCACGAAGGGTTCAATGTGCACTACGTATATATCAGCATGAATGCTGTGCACCCGAAGATTTCTCATACAACAGACGCAGTACATCCAAAGGGCCATAACGTGCTCAAATGCCCTACATATTTTCCCTCGCGCCCATATGGGAGAGAAAGAGTGTCACTCGAGGTCTCTGGTGCTTGCTACCACACATACCGGGATAGAACAACTTGCTAAGAAATCAAATCCTGATCCCCTTTAGTTACCGTCTCGCGGATAGCGCAGGAGCCAAGTTCGGATATCGTGCGTCACAAAATCCGCACAGGTGGTAACAACTTCCTTGACGAAGCGATCCGAGAACCCAAACGCGAATCTCAGGGGGAGAGAAGCCGTAATTTCGTATACTAGATTCGGAATCGCAGAAGGTGCAAAAGGAGAGAATTCTGTATTCAGCCTATCATGCAAGGATACCGCCGGCACTCGAGAAGCACCTTGGGGGGAAGATCCCTTTATACAGTGCAAGAAACGACCCCAATAAAACACTATCTTGGCCTGCACTATACAAGTATGTACCGTGCTTGTGCTTGAGAATCACGGAGGCGAAAAAAAAGAAAGAAAAAATAGCGTGACCCCATATCTCATTCTAGGAGGATGGTGGCGAGTGGGAGGCCAAGGGGCTCCCACCTACACACAATTTACCATAATGCATGAGCCGGTGAGGACAGAGTTCGAGAAAACGCTTGCTTCTTCTCTGGCGTGATTGAGTTTGTGCTATGTACTCACAGAATACGCTCCAGGGCATCTTGGAGACGTATAGGATGGGTGGGGTGGGGGCGTGCTCAGTGAATCCACACCAGTAGGTCGATAGTATGGTGGGTAGCCTGCGTAAGGTGAGGTTTCTTACCATTTACTGTAGTCGGCCAGGTAACGTCAGCACTTACCAATAGTAGGACATATCGGCGACTTTATGGAGATTTCTAGACGTGAGAAAACTAGAGGATGACAAAGCGGTTCAGAGACGTCGCCGATAAAGCATAGTGCCTTGTTGGAAACGTGCCTCTGGTTGAGTGATGACCCATGATCAATTCCTCCAAACGCGGGCCAACCAATCACCGCACTCCAGTTCTTGCCAACGACCCTCGGGCGATCTTAAACGCCAATTCCCCAGCACCCCACGACTATTCTTATAATAGCACGATCAACATGCCCCAGCCCTCCGAAATAGCGCTACTCCAATGATGAAGCAGGTGTCAAACGGGAGCAAGGATAGTAAAGACCAGCAGTTGTCTCCTTTTTTGCCCCCACCGACCACCCACGCCAATGGAAGACCTAACAGCCAAGCTCTTATGAAACCAAGCCTGAGCCTCACGATCGTTCACCCTCTAGCAATTCCCCCCGCCAGCGAGGTAATCTCATGTACACATCCGCTCGATCCGTCGAATCTGCGAGCCGATGGCAACACCGGCCCCGGACCGCAGATTACGGTACTGCAGCTGGTTCCGGAAGTCAGGTGAAGCCTAACGAAGGCAACCATACAGTGGTCTCTCACCCATATCCTCCTACGCCAGCAAAGGTTGCAACACCCCCCCAGCGCACTGCCGTACGTCTTCGGTCTCCCCCAAATCAGCTCTTTGTTTTAGCAATTCTAGCGAGCGAACGAGCGAGCCCTTAGACGAAGTCAACGTCTCTATCACAATCCACATTTCATACCTACAAGTTGGCTGCGCAATCCCAATAAGGTTGCATGCATGCAGGATACATAAGAGCACTCGTGCACTATCTAGTTAACTACTATCACCATCTCCGGCTCACCACTCCTATTCAATATCCTGTGCGGTACAGCATGCCAGCTACCGTAGCTGCAAACCTACCTTACACCACCTCACCCCACCTTGGCAGAAAGTTTTTCTATAACGTACCCGAGGGCCTACCGAAAGATATGTCACAGCGAACAACCCGGTCAAGAGCAAACCTTCCACCCCTTATCATTTTTAGTTAATCTCTACTGAACCTTCCATCTTTCGTTGTGCCGTATTTTCGGTATGTCCTCAGGCATGCTGACACAAGCACTCGTACCTGTGCTCGGGGGTATATGAAAGTGGTTAACACCTTGTGGCGCAGTCTGACACAAAGTGACAGGACCAGTCAGGCATGGCCCACATCCAACCGGCCCTGTCACTTTATGCCAAACTGCGCCACAAAAGGCTAATCACTTTTCATGCACACCCCGAGTACCCGCGGTTCCGGATGCCTAAACGCCAAGACGTCCAAATTTACTCGCTCGTCTTTGCCAAGAATACCTCCGCCAGCCGACATTTTGCTGGAGCTCTCACCAAATATTCGGCTCACGGAGGTATTCTTGGCAAAGACTGGTGAGTACACCTAAATCCTCCAGTCTTAGCGCCAAGGCATCCGGATACTTTTGAGAACCACAAGTACAGAAAGTAGGTGGTTTCCTCAACCCCGACCGCCAGCGATTGGCGGTGCGAGGCTCACCCCTGATGAGTGCCGGGCGGTTTGGGGGTATCCGATTTGGGAAAGGTGAGTGATCCAGTTATGGCACAACCCATGCCTCCGCAGGTACCGGTACCTAATCTGTACTCGAGCAAATACCAGTAGCCGCAGCCCACTCTCGGGGGCAGGTACGATACTATAGCTCACGCCCCAGTTGCTTTAAAATTGCCGAGTCCAGTACTCGAGTAGACGGCTCGATTCGCTAACGAAGCCCAGGTTAGCGGGTCCGAATGTTGATTCGTTTCGGGTTCTGATGGCTACGTGTGTGGCAATTTTCTGGAGCCTAGAGGAGTTTAGATAGGAACGGTGCTTGAGAATGGTGCGAGAAGGTGAAAAAAGTGAGGATTTGTCACCCCTACAAGTAGCTAGTGACAAGCAGGGATCGGCAATGGGTAACTAATTGTTACCCTACTTTGACGACTTCCCTCCTTACCTATCATAAGTGTCCGCCCAGTCCTGCCGTGGGCACGGTGAAGACCCCAGTGCTCTCCCTGCAGGCACTGGCAAAGCACTGGTACTGCGCACAAGGAATACCGGCATCGAACCACACCCCGTTTTTTCCCCAAACAGACGTCGGGGATACACGACACCCAGTTGGCATTAAGAAGCGTTATGAAGATTAGGTATGATACCGTAAATCCAAGATACTAAGATGATACATAAGCCCCTAGATCAAGCCATGGCTGCCCACGAACCAGCGCGCGGTAGAAGAAAATCTGCCGCGAACAAGCAATCTCAATAAACCCCATCCCATCCTCACCAAACAATCACTTTAACAAACCTTCCTCTCACCTCCCATCAGATCCAATAGAATCCGAGCCACCCTCCCTCTTCCCTTCACCTCGCACTAAAACTTCCACATAAACTTTGAGCAACTGGGCCCGTATGCAGTGACACTCCATCCTCACGCTCGCCCCAAAAAAAACACCCGGTCAACAAAGCCTACCCCCCCCCCCTCTAAAAAAGGGAGCTTTCAAGAACTCCCCTAGGACGCTACATCTCGTTCTGCACATTGGGGTGCGTTGCTGCGGGGGCTTTCCATGACGTTCTAAATCATCTATTGTACCGTACCGTAGGAGCAGTTGCTGTGCCGGGTCCAGATGGGGCTAGGTTGGGAGACAACGGCCGGATTTAGTTAGATCAAGCTAGTCTAGTGCTGTAGGTTTCTGAGGTAGTCTACCGGGGGGCATCTATTACCGGATTCCCGGGGTGAATATATTTGCCCAACCGGTAACACCTCTGCGGTGGAGGTGGATGAGGGTATGATGATAATTAAGCATATCTTGTCGGAGTGTGATAATTTATGTGTTAAGCCACGTTGAGCGGTGATGGACGGCGGATATGCGGGGGCTCGGTGAGGCTTATGCCCATGTGGTTTTGGATTATTTTGGGCGCACTTGGTTGCCCGTGGCTCTTACTTATCTTTCCGTTCTGTCCTCTATGGTCCGTTTGGAATAGGGGCGTGTTACCACCACAGTAATACAAGCACTTGTGCGGTACTCGTACAAGTACTAGTAAAATGGATGGTATGAAGGTATCACAACCAGTAGTAGCGAAAGAAGGAAAATAGTGGTTGAGCAGAAAGGGGTGGTGTTGAGCAGGCTGGCTGGCAAGCCACCGCAGTTGGCTATGCGAGTACCGGAACTGTGCCTGTACCCTGATAGAGGGGGTCAATTTTGGGTTTTGGGAAACTCTCGTTTCACCCATGTTCGGGGCGCGCGTAAAATAATAGGTCCCTCCCTCTTCTTATTCTCGCTCAGCCATCAAAGTCGCACAAGGGGGGGGGGGTTATTAAATCCGGAGAATCCCCTTCAACTGAATGACCAAGAAGATAGCAAGACCGGTCGCTCTTCTTTTTTTCTTCCGTCGGGATTGGGAAATACCGTAGCATTGTTCTCTTTTCTTACTAACTTTAACTTCCATATGATATAGCCGGGGCCCTAAGTGCTGATGTCGAGAACCGTAGGCGGCGGCGGGGGGGAGAAGCATTCACTCCGGCGGATTGATATAATGTGGTTCCGTTCTGGTCTAGCCTGGTCCGGACGGGTCGCCGGCTCGGGAGTTTCTATGTCATTTTCATGATTGATTGGTCGGTTGATTGAGATAGCTCTGGGTGCTAGAAGCACCTCTCCTTTCGTAATTGTAGATCGCTCATAGAGTATGGCGTTCCAACTAGTGGGAGTTTAATCGATGAAGAGTGCATGGTCGCGGCGGGGAAAGCTTCTCGGTCCGAGTGCCTGGATGTGCTCCTGATCCCACCTAGCCAGAAAGAGCATCGTGAGGCAAAGGAGGTTTAGAGTATGCCAATGTTCCGCCGGGAGGCGGTAAGAGGGAAGTAATGTACCTAGCTTACCAGCTAGACTATTTGAAGATTTGAAGAGAGGATGAGGAGCACAACTTAAGGCTGGAGTGTGTGCTCTAGTACCGGTGGACATGTGGAGAGGCGAGGTGTGGTTCCCAAGTCTATGTCTGAAGGAGGAAGAGGGATGTCTGACTATGGACATGTATTGTCTCGCAGTTGGTTTGATTTGGTTCGCCCGCCCTTACTTCTGTATCCCGCGGACCAGAGAATTTATCGGCAGGACGAGCAGGTGCCGGCAGCAGGCGAGGTTCATTCAACAAATCGGCATGTTGGTGCTGCGCAGGCTACAGTACTTCTATTACTGGGTGGATGGGAGAGACAGCTTGATGCCAACCTTTTCTTTTTTAGACAGGTAGATGGAATGGATGGAGTGATTGATGGGTTTGATGGATATCCTCTCTCGCAAGCCTCCCTATTCATCGATTACTGGTACAGTGCGTCCTGTATATGCAAAAGCACGAATAGTACTTATCCTACTGCACCGTGCAGTACGTGATACCTACAATCCTTCTTTTTTTCCCTTTCCAGCAGACTACAAGAACTACCACATAGTATTTCTTCCCAACTATGGTAACTGCACTTCTCACCCTCGTATCCATTGAACTTCAAACAAGTAGTTTATAGTCGTCTCTCCGCTGACTGAATACGGAGTGAGCCCCCATAATGATGAGGACCTGACTCCGCGCCATCTACCGTGCCTCTTCCACACGACTTTCTTTAGACAGATTGACAGAGAATCAATCAAGCACAAGCACTGTCAGGGCTCCGAAGCTCCCCAGCTTGGTTCCTCTGCTCTGTTTCTGGGCTGCCTGCGTACCACACCCCTGGACCCTTTCTCTCGCTCTCTCGCTGCCACACCCTACTTTCCCACCCCGTCTCCCTCCTACCTATCCCCCCTTCTCTCTCACTCCCCTCTCACCCTTCTTAATTCTTCCTTCTTCTCTCTCGCCTTTCCTTCTCGTTACCGTACTCACCCTAATAATTATTTTTTCCTCACTCCGCGTTCCTTCCCCTTCCTCCTTCTCTCCTCCCCCTCCACCCTGTCTCCGCCAATTTATTCTCCTCTCGCTCTCTCCCCCCAATCCTCCCTCAATAGGCCTGTCTCGCCAACAGCGGCCATCCTCTCTCACTCATCGCCTATCGGCCTTTTTTTCTTTTTTCTTCGTTGAGTCGCTCCACCCCTTTTTAATCTGTCGCCAGACTTTGTAGTCAACAGTAACGCATACACGGTCCCTTCGTCGTACTTTCTTCCGAGCAACCCAGCCCTAGTTTTTTTTTTTTCCATCCCTTCACTCTCCAACGGTCACAATCCTTTTCGGAGCCCACATTTCTCCTTTGCGACAGATTGCGGAATTGCCTACATCAGCCAGCAGGTGTTATATGCCCGCTGCCTTTCCGTGACTCCCTAATCTCTGTACTGTCGACTGCCGTTCCGACCTGGCTTTCATACTTACTGACAGCGCCGGCCTCCTTATTCGAGAAACCAGTGAGGAAGAAGGAGACGTTCCGTAGCGTGCAAACTCGCTGCGATCTGGCCCAAAAGGTTACCTAAGAGGGAGGAAAAGAAAGGAAAAAAGAGAAAATAACGTCTGCGAAAAATATCACCCATCAGCTGTGCTAGAGAGGAATAATTACGAAGGAAGAGGTTAGATTCGAGGGGAGAAATTAATCGCACGGTGGTTTTCAATAGACTGGTTTCGGTACCTGATATTTTCAGGTCACGTTGGTTGCCGCACCAGTATTTTCGACATCGATACGAAATTTGTGGCCATACCATCACAGCGGCTGTAGAAAGGTTTTCCTCGGCCTTTTTTACGCTCCAACTAGAAATACCAAAGAGCAAGCCTCTCCGACTGGCGGGCCCACATCATTGGTAGGCCTGAGACCTTTACCCCCCCATTCTTCTTTTTTAGTCACCATTGGGCTAGCTCCAATCGGTAGAGTCTCAGCTAACTTTTTCAACCGGACGTTTGTAGACATAATTCCTAATGTCGTCGTCTTCCGAAATCAACATGAACCATCTCGCTCCACAACACGTCTCAGGCCCCTCTACCGGGGTCAACACAGCAAATACATCTCCTACTGATTCGGCGTCGAGTAATTCTATACGGGCTAGTTATAATCCAAATGGTGTCATGGGCGGTGCTGGTAGTTCCGCTAGTAATGTGAGAATGGGGGCAGGTTCCCCATCTTACGATGCTTCGGGCAGCAGCAGGCTCTTCTCTAAAAGGTTAGTTTACCTCTCATGCCCTAAATCTTTCAAACTATTACTTGTTAAACGAGGCTGAATGGAAGTTTGGTCGTTTCGGTAGAGCCCGTGAGATTCAGGCGGAAGAAGGTGTTGCACCACCGGGTCTATGGGGGGTGTCGTCCTCAAATCAATCGTCATCTTCTCTGAGAGATCGCGAGAGTATGGCCCAGGAGATGAACCCTATCAGCAGCTACCAGGAACCACCTGCTATACAAAACGATTACGCCTCCACTGTCCACCGTCGGGCTCGTGCGGGAACCGTTCCATCTAGATTTTCTCCTGGCGGTTTCACTACCGCCCCGACCATTATTCCCGGCATCCCTTCCACGAGCCGCCCTTCCCCAGCACCCTCCCCGTTTAAATCCAACTCGCCACAGAATGTTGAGATGGTGGACAATGGTCCGGTATCGGCTGCCCAGTCATCATCGTCTGTGGCGTCCAGATTGAGATCCGGATCTCTGAACCTCCCTCCCCGTGCCAACTATGTGAGCCCATTTGGGCCATCTATCTTTGCAAGCTCCTGGACCCCCGGCCGTCCTACCGCGGGTGGAAACAACGGGCTTCCTTCATCACCTGCACACTCGTCGTTCTCGAAGGATGACGAAGGAACTCATATGGCACCAAAAACCTTGGATTACCTCGGGCTTGTGGACAGCCCCCAGGCAGCCCGTGCTACGTTGGCTAAGCCGATGGGCCTGGATACTCTTATTGAAGGACAAAGGGCAGCAGCCTTGCAACCATTTATCTCTGAACTTGCCAGTATTCAAAGGTCGAATAGGATTCGTTCGTATTCTGTTAACGCCAAGGAAAAATATGCAGAAGATGAAGAGGAGGAGGAAGAGGAAGAGGAACAACGTCACCTCTACTCTGGACAACAAAGCGGCAATGTAACCCCCTCAGCTCAGGCTAACTTGGCTACCCAGGCAGCTCTTCACTCTCTCGGTGTGCCCTTCTCCCCAAGTCGCCCCAGAGCCAGGACTGCCGGTGTCCTGGATTCACCTCCAGTCAATCGGCTAAAGTCTTATTTGGCCACGCCATCAAGATTGGACTCAATGACAAGCGCCGCTGATATTGGCCGGGACTACTTTGATTTAGCAAACAGTTCTGATCATACTTTGAAACTCGGGAATATGCATCCTAGGCCATCAAGTGGTGAGGGAGGCTTAGCTTCAATCGAGGAGTCTTCTCTGGAAGGGCCTACACGCTCACTTTGGCTTGGGAATATTCCTGCATCGACTACTACAACATCGCTTGTTCATATCTTCCAAGGTTTCGGTAATGTTGAGTCCGCTCGCGTTCTTACCCACAAGAACTGTGGGTTTGTCAACTTTAACAGCATCGACTCTGCAGTCCAGGCCCGAAGCAGCCTCAACGGAAAGGAAATTTTTCCCGGTGCCGGCCCGGTGAGAATCGGGTTTGCGAAGCCATCCTCAGCCGGGAGCAATGGTACTCCCACACCAAATGGCGGTGCCTATGGTTCACCGAGCCCCGGGCCTCAAGGCGACTCCACACCTGCGATTGGGGATGGTGCTTTGTCTCGTGATGCGAATGGTGCTGCTGCTAATGGGAGCGACTCCCGTGACAGCCCCGTGGCACTTAAATTGCCTGATCTGATCGACATGAGGGAGGATATCGTCAAGATTGTACAGGAATTTGGCGCAGAGCATGAGGATGCTCTGATGGTGGGAACCAACATCGATAAGGCTGTTGAATACCAGGACTTTCAACCCGAAATTCCACCAATCCCGGAACCAACCCACAATCGCGTTCATGACGCGCCTAAATTGCGTGATATTAGGAAACGGATTGATAATGGAAATTGCTCGCAAACTGAAATTGAAGAGATCGCGATGGCCATGTTGGATGAGATTGCCGAACTCTCGAGTGGTAGTTTGCCAGTAACCAACAATCTTATGGGTTGAGCTAATGTATACCAGATTACCTTGGAAACACTGTCGTACAGAAGCTCTTTGAATACTGCTCTGAGGAGATCAAGGAGGCGATGCTAGTAGAGATCGGTCCCCACCTTGCCGAAATTGGAATTCGTGAGTACATTTTATCATGCTATCAAATATAGTTTGATGCTTATTTCTACGACAGACAAGAATGGTACTTGGGCAGGGCAGAAGATCATCGATGTCGCCAAAACTCCTGCTCAAATGCAGAAGATCTGCGATTGCCTCCGACCCTACACCGTTGCTCTGTTCCTCGACCAATATGGAAATTATGTTCTTCAGTGCTGCCTTCGCTTCGGTGCTCCATGGAACGACTTTATTTTCGAGACCATGTTGAGCCGCATGTGGGAAATTGCACAAGGGAGATTCGGTGCTCGAGCAATGAGGGCATGTCTTGAGAGCCATCATGCAAGCAAAGACCAGCAGAGGATGCTTGCTGCTGCTATCGCCTTGCACAGCGTCCAGCTCGCTACAAATGCGAATGGCGCTTTGTTACTGACTTGGTTCCTTGACACCTGCACATTCCCCCGTCGTCGCACAGTTCTTGCTCCACGTTTGGTTCCGCATCTTGTGCATCTTTGTACGCACAAGGTTGCTTATCTGACCGTGTTAAAGGTTATCAATCAGAGGAACGAGCCAGAGGCACGTGACACAATACTTAAGGCCCTATTCTTCTCGCCTGGAGACAAGGTATTGGAAGATATTCTCAGTGATCATTCGTGCGGAGCGACTCTCATTTTCAAGGTTCTTACCACACCATTCTTTGAGGAGACAATGCGGAGCGAAGTAGCCCAGAACGTCCGGAACGTCCTGCTCAAGCTTAAGGCTACTCCATCACAGGGGTACAAGAGATTAATGGACGAAGTTGGCTTACCTACTCGCAACGGGGTTTCTAATAACACCAATACTAGTAATGGACCGAAGGACCATCCGCGAGATGGTGTCAATAATTCAAATGCCAGTAATGATCGCAGGGGAGCGTCTCAAAACTCGCCTGCAAACCATAACCACAATCATCATAATAATAATCGCGATCTCCCGCCAGTATCATATTATAATGTTCCCCCTTCCGGCTTCGATCCGGCTGCCTTGGCGGCTGCTGCCTCTCAGATGCCTCAAAACGGAGGATTTGACCCAGTCGCTTTAAGGGCATTTGAGCAACTAAGCCTTACCGCAGGTTCGCTTTATGGTACTCCTGCTCCCCCTGGAATCAATAACCCCGCTCTTCAATATCAGGCCTTGTTGCAACAATCGATGGGGCGCCCAGGGCCAAACTTCTTTGGGATGCCACCTCCGATGGGAAACTATAATGGAGGACAAGCTTCACAAGATCAGTACCGTGCTGGCCACCCCGGCAGCTCTCCTGTACCTCAGCCGCAGCAAATGGCTAATAACCCGATGCTGGGAGGTATGGGTGGAACCCCCGGAGTCTTTAATCCGTTACAGCTCATGACCGGATATCCTTATGGTATTCCGGTATTCCAACCACCGCAGCAACAAGGTGGCGGTGCTGGAAGTGGGAGAAGAGGCGGGAGGGTGAGTGATTCCTAGATTCGCGTGTTCGGCCAGCTCATACTGAATCAATTTCACCATAGCGTTGATACGATTGATCTATCCTCCCAAAAGAATAAACGTGGGCGAGTACTTTATTTCCTCCTTGCAATCGATCCTCAGAAATTATCTTCGTTACGCCGTAGCAAATTACATAAATCATACATTTTTATCAGTTCAATAAATGGGTGGGAGGCGGAGCTATGTATTCATGTAACGGAGGTCTTTATTTTTCATGAACGGGAATGGTTATTTTACGTTTTTCTACTCTTTCCTGATTTCATTTCATCTCACTCTCTTCTGTACCTTTTCTACATCTAGGCTAAGATCTGGATTTCCATCTCGCTTCCTATGATAGTTTGCTCCTAACGACCCGAGTCTTTTTTTGTTTGTGACCTCCAAGTCTGGCAATCACCGCCTCTACTATATTCTCATTACTCTTTTATTTTCGTCCAGAAACACCGCCCTCTCTTTTCCTAATGGGCGGGAACACATCAAAATATTTTCCTTTTTTCTCTTACTTTCCGTCGTTTCATTATTTTGTATCCTCGTACTTGCTGCTCATGTCTCCTTGCACTGTTTTTTCTCTTTTTGCGTTGCGACGAAGTTAGGAAGGGAAGTCCCTCCCTAACAATTGCACTCTTTCGTATTTTCCTTCGGTTATGAGAACGAAGGGAAACTGGGAAAGGCATTGATTGTAGGGACTGCTTTTCATTGTTAAAACGGGGATATGGTTCGGGAGGAAATTAAGCACAATTACGACGAGAAGATTTCTTTACTTGCTAGCTTGATATGCCTTTTATTTTATTCCCTTCTTATTTTATTTCCACTCCTAGCATTTTGCTCACCGAAGGACCAACTGGGATAGGTGATGGAGCATGAAAAAGGGTTCTCTACGAGTAGTTTTAGTTTTTTTTTCTTTTTTAAAAGTTTTTATTTTAAACTATTTCTACAGTCCATTTTTCCGTTGCGGCTCCGTCCCGTCTTGCCCTCTGACATGCCACCGATGGAATGGATTACCGTCGCACTATCGCAGTATAGTACTAGTACACTGTATTAGTCCTAATTGTGATAATGGTGTTCCCCTATTTCTTGCCGAGACTAGTATTATACTCGAGTACTTTTATTCGCCCCCAAGGTTATAGCCTAAACGCGTAGCTCACTCTCCCCTCGTCTTAGGTATTTCCCCTTTCCCCTTTCCCTCTTCTAAAACTCTTCCACCACCCCCTCCAATCGGATTTGCCCGGTGGTCTCCGCGAGTGAGCTTTTGTGATGGATGTTAATTTGGGAGTTACCGACGTGTGGGGGTTTGGTGGGGGGTTCCTTCTTGCGGAGGGAAGCTTCGCCTTACTTGTGCTTTGTATCGTACTTGCAATGTGGGCTCAAGTGTGTGAGGGGTAGAGCTGGACGAGCCCCCCCCCGGTGCGCCATAATTGAGCTAGGGGTCAGTTGCAGCTGTAGCAATGTGGAGAGGAAGACAGGTGGTGCGCTTTATGTTGGGCTTGGAGTTGGTTGGTTGGGCCAGTGGTCGCCACAACCGCTCCCGGCAATTCCTTGTAAAGTTGTTGCGAAGGGCCCTCGAGTAGACTCTCCCCCTCCTCCTTCTTTCCTGACCCTTTTTTTCTTTTTCTCTTTCCTTCTTCCTTTCTTTTCCTACGATTCCTTGAGGCTATCCTTATCTCTGTTAGTTTTGATTTATAGGTCCTTTGCCTTTTCTTTTTACATTTCTTTCCTTTGAGCTCTAGTAATACTGTGTTTGACCTACCATGGCTGCTCTTGTGACAGAGACGAAGAAGGGGCAAGAACCTGAAAGGGCAAAGAGGGCCTGGTGGAAGGATTCTGTCGTTTACCAGATTTACCCCTCCAGCTTCAACGATTCCAATGGCGATGGCATTGGGGATATTCCTGGTATTATTGAGAAATTAGATTATCTGAAGACACTCGGCATCGATGTTCTCTGGCTTTCCCCTAGTATGTCCTCGTCTCATTTCCTTGCTGTTTCTTCTTCCGTGATCCATGACTGAGGGGGTTAGTTTATTGCTCTCCGATGAAGGACATGGGCTACGACATCTCTGATTACCGGAGCGTAGACCCCAGATATGGCACCCTGGAGAATGTAGAGATGCTAGTGAACGAAGCGAGGAAGAGATCTATCAAAATTGTGATGGACTTGGTCGTTAACCATAGTTCTGATGAGGTTTGGTTGCCGGATGCCCCCCTCCTTAGGCTGTGGGGCTGATGTGGGTACTGCTTTAGCATGGATGGTTTAAAGAGTCTAGAAAGTCCAAGACCAATAATCCAAAGAGAGATTATTACATTTGGAGACAACCAAAGTTTGACGCAGAGGGGAAACGACGGCCTCCCAATAATTGGGCTTCCGTGTTCGGAGGTAATCCTTTCCCTTTCCCAACCATTCCTTCGAACCATTCTTTTGTCATGAAGTTTGATCCGGGGTGCTGACCTTGGTACAGGCAGTGCCTGGGCTTACGATGAAATAACCGGGGAGTACTACCTCCATCTCTTCACCCCTTCACAGCCAGACCTTAACTGGGAATCACCAGTCCTTCGGAAAGAGGTATACAGCATCATGAGCTTTTGGCTCGAGAAAGGCATTGCAGGTTTTCGCATGGATGTCATAAACCTCATCAGCAAGACACCAGATCTACCCAACGCATCAGTCACTAATCCGAAAGAGGAATACCAGAATGGGTCAATATATTTCGCAAATGGCCCCCGCCTGCACGAATTTCTGCAGGAGATGAGGAGGGAGGTTCTAGATAAGTTTGATACCATCGCGGTCGGCGAGATGCCTTTCGTTACCGACCCGCAGGAGGTACTTAGATGTGTTAAGGGACGAAAGGAACTGGATATGGTTTTCCAATTTGATATGTTTGTTTCCCCTCGGTCCATTATTTCTTCTTACTTGCACCGGTCCTGCGCTGACTCGGGGTTTTTTCGTTTGGTAGCGTTGAGGTGGACTCCGCGCCAGGCCAGAGCAAGTTTTACCCGCATCGGTGGAAGCTCACGGACCTCAAGGCCGTCGTGAATAAGTGGCAAACATTCATGATAAACAACGACGGTTGGAACGCAGTCTATGACGAGAATCACGACCAGCCTCGCTCTATCTCTCGCTATGTCGATAGAAGTGTTGTTGAAAAGAGTTTCCAGGCCAGGGAAATGGCGGCCAAAATGATGGCGACCTTTCTAGTCCTACAGAGCGGTACTTTGTTCCTTTACCAAGGGCAAGAGATAGGAATGGGCAACATGCCCAGGGAATGGGGCATCGAAGAATACCAAGATGTTGAAAGTTTGAACTTCTGGAATAAGTAAGTTTGTGCACTTTTCCACTACGAACAAAGCATTAATCGATACTAATGGCGATAGATTATTGGAGGAGAGGGGAGGCGACCCGAGCAAAATGAAGGATGTCATGGAGGCTCTTCAGTCGAAGGCTAGAGATAATGCTCGAACTCCAGTTCAGGTAAGTGATGAGCTGTGACGTCGAATAAACTTCCATTCTGCTAGAATCCAGTGTCATTGCCTCATGGCTGATCACCGCCCCCAAAGAATGTATGTTCCAACACTAACTGTTTGATTGTTCATGGCAACAGTGGGATTCCAGTCCTCAAGCAGGATTCACGAAGGGAAGACCTTGGATGCGAGTCAATGATGACTACAAAGAATGGAACGCCGCAGCACAAATTGGCTCTCCATCCAGTGTGTACAGTTACTACACGAAACTCCTCAGCCTCCGTCGGGATCACAAGAATATTATCGTCTATGGGGATTTCGAAATGCTTTCTCATGACCACGAAAAGGTCTTCGCATATAAGCGTTACGGCTATCATGATCCAGACATCGGTAAAGCTGCCGTTATTGTAGTCATGAACTTTACCGGTGAAGCGGAGGTGGAGTGGGACCTGAAAGAGGGAAAGTTTGGGAAAGAGGGGTTGTTGCAAAAACCAGAAGTAATAATTGGCACTTATGGTGATGGGAAGGTCACTGTGAAAGATGGAGTCGTTCGCCTCAGGCCTTTCGAAGCAGTGGTTTTCTGGGGTGACTTTGTTGATGTTGGTATGGGTGGAGGACAAGGTCCTGACTGTGTTGTTGCTTAAATTGGGTTTCCCGACGGTGTCGATTTATTTTTTTGCCCGGATTTCGCATTTCCATTTTATCATTCCATTTTATCATTTTATGATGGGTATGGCCTGCTGGGAATTTTTACGATTTTGAGCAATAAATTATGGGTCCTATACGTTTGACTCATTGGAGCTTCTCGGAAGGGGAGTCAATAGTGTTCTAGACTGGACCTTGAGGGAATAAATTTTCGGAATCGAGGTCCCCATAGCGTTCTAGACCGTGAGACGTCATGCAAGATCACTCGGTCCCTGTGTTTAATACGGGAACAGAATTAGGGCTTGTACTCGGGCGCAAATTAAGTATGGTATGATATGATAAAATTATTACACGGGTGCTCGAGATGCTCACGATGCTAGCCTCCCACCGTCAACAATCGCGCCCTATCATAAACCACTAACAAGTGAGGGGCAGTACTGGTGCAACTTCTAGGTAGGAAAAACGATAAAAATATATATCTATTTTGCAGGACAACCTCTGGTCCGAAGAAATGTAAACTAAAAATAAAAAAAAAAAAGGTATAAAAAGTTTCTGGTGTTGGCACGATACCGTACTCGTAGGCGGTTACTCGTAATGGGGCTGGCAAGGTACTCTACCACGGCTGATGGACAATCGCTGTCGCGCCCTGATTTTGAACACCGGTACTTAATTTGCGCTCGAGTACGGTGTCAGGTGATGGGTGCTCTAGAGTTGGTTGCGGGGTAGAGCGCACAAAGAGTTGGGGCCTGGACGGATCCATTGTATGCTCTCGTCACCTTTTTCTCATATCATACTATTACAACAACTGTGATAACTATATTTGGTGGAAGGCACAGCCGTTTTAAGCGTATTTTAAACGGAAAACGGGTGTGATTCTCTATGACTCTTGTTGGCGTTTGAGGGTTCAAAGTTTGGGCTTTGGTGCAAGGTATCGTATCATATCAGATCACAGCCAATCAAGAGTGGAGAGACATACGCCTGCCTGCGTAGGTATGAGTCTTAACATCCTCCTGCCCATTAGTCAGCAAGACCGGCTCAGGCCATCCACGATTCTTTTATCTTGCGAACAACCCTTCGTTGACTCTTTTTGGTGTGTGGCAACCACAAAACCCCCGTCTCTCACTCTTCCACCCCTTCCCCTAACAATAGGACTGGCCCCCCCGTCCAACCGCCCCTCTCCCCATTTATTAAATTCATTCGACCCTCCTCCTCTTTTCCTTTCACCATCTCCCCTCTCACCAAACCTTTCCTCTTTGTCACGTTTACAAGTCCACTCTTTCTCCTTTGCTTTCCTTTGCCTTATCCTTTCTTTCATCAGAGGCATCAACTATACAACCTACTTAAGCGAGTTTTCGAGCGCGTCTCCTTTTCTTGCGCAACGTCACACACACACAAAGTCCGCGGTTCGTGATCATCCACCCACCAACACAACCGCGACCCAGCAACACTCCAAAGATGTTTGGACCTGGGGCCAGTAGTGGCACGGGTGGAGGCTTTGGATTTGGGACGAATAACAATAATCAAGCTGGAAATACTGGTGGAAGCGTGTTTGGCACTGGAACGGGGTTTGGCCAACCGGCTGGTACAGGTGCGTTTTGCTATTCTCTAGAGTAGATACCTTTCTTTCTCTTTTTCCCTCGTCTTTTTTTTTTTGCTTTTTGCTTTTCTCGCGCTTCGATATGGACACTTGCGTGATGTATATCCTGGGGGATGCTTTCAGCCGTGATATGATTGGAGCGCGTTGTCTTGAGGTTCCTTCTCCACGCGAGGGAGTACTGGGCGGATGTTTCTTTCTGCCATTATGGTGGCGATGAATGGCGATGATGATTGCATGCATTACACTCCGGAACTCAATCTCGACTAACTTCTCCACCTGCTGGTTTCTTCTCCAGGATTTGGCAATACTGGTGGAGGATTTGGCCAGCAGCAGAACACGTCTAATGCTTTCGGCCCTACGACTGCAACCAACACCGGCTTCGGTGGTACAAGTGGAGGTACTTCTAGAAATCTGTTCCATCATCGTCATCGTCGCTATCATTATCTGCTTTTGTATATGCAATATCTTGCGGCCCATAAGGCTCATGTTGTCTTGATTCTCTATCGTTTGCTCCTGTTGCAAGTTTCTGAAACGATCGCGAACATTCCCTTTGCCCCTTTTACACATAGCGGCAGCAGTGGCCCAACACAATATAGAGCTGTAACTACTTGTTGTGTGCTATGCTGTGATATCGTAGAGTTGATGGACTTGACTCGCTATGGATAAGTCTAAATCTAACATTCCTGGTACTCCTATAGGCTTCGGAGCGACAAACGTGGCAGCATCCCCCTTTGGTGCTGCTAAACCATTTGGCGGAACAACCCAGCCCACAGCAGGCGGTCTCTTTGGGGGTAATAATGCTAGTAATACAACATCTGGCGGCTCTGGGTTTGGATTCGGTGCTACCAGTAATGCTTCTAATGCATTTGGTGGTGGGAATACTGCGGCCGCTAGTGGAGGAGGAGGCGGAGGAGGAGGAGGACTCTTCGGAGGCTCGAAGCCTGCCTTTGGCCCTACGACAACCACCGCGGGAGCTACGGGTGGCTTGTTCGGGACTGCTAACTCGGGTACCGGAGGTGCATTTGGGGGAACCGCAAACACAGCGATTGGATTTAGTTCTGGGGCTGCCCAAGGACCTTTAACTGGGACGGCAAATCCTCCATACACCGCGTTTACGGAGAAGGAGGCACAGGGTGGTACAACCAATCACTTCCAGACAATCGCCTTCATGCCAGCTTATAAGAATTGGTCGTTAGAGGTATGTGTTTTATTTACAGGAAATCTTGCTACCCACTCATCGCAGAGCTAACCAATCACCAGGAACTGAGACTTCAAGATTATGTCCAGGGCCGCCGGTACGGGACTGATTCGGGCAATAGCGGCGCATTCGGTCAAGCAACCCAGTTTGGCGCCGCCTTTGGAGCTACAAACAACAGCACTTCAGGATTCGGGGCGACGAACAATAGTGCTACAGCTGGCGGAGGCCTCTTCGGCAATACAGCTAATAACAACACTACTTCTGCCCCTTTCGGGACAAACAACACTGGGGGTGGTTTTGGTACTGGCGGTACTCAGACAAGTGGTGGTCTATTCGGTGCTAATAAGCCTGCCACTGGAGGTCTTTTCGGTGCTACCAACAATACCACTGCAGCTGGTGGTGGCGGTTTGTTCGGAGCTGGTGCTAGCAACAATACCACTACTGGCGCTTTCGGAGGAGGCAATACCACTGGCACATTTGGAGCCGCAGGAACTACTGGCCCCACGGGTGGCTTGTTTGGCGCTGCTAATAACAACCAACAAGCGCAGAAGCCCTTTTCTTTTGGGAACACTGGTGCTGGCTTCGGGGGTGGCGCTTCAAATACTGCCTTCAATGCGCAGGGGAGTAATGCACCTGCTACTGGGGGTGGGTTATTTGGGAACACTCAGAGTACTACTCCCGCTTTCGGGGCAACACAGGCTGGTACCGGATTTGGAGGAACAGGGGGTGCTTTCGGAGCTGCCGGCCAAAACCAGGGTGGAGCCGCCTTTGGTGCATTTGGAAATAATCAAGCTCAACAGAATAAGCCTCCTTTCGGCACTCCTTTTGGTGGGACCCAGGCTGCTACTGCTACGAGTGGAGGCGGATTATTCGGAAACAATAACCAGCAACAACAGCAACAGAACACTGGTGGGTTGTTTGGCGGCGGTGACAATAAGCCATTTGGTCCTCCCACCATTTCTACTGGAACTCAGGGCGGTGGATTATTCGGAGGCGGTGCTGCTGCTACTGGGGGCACAGCTGGAGGGCTGTTTGGGGGTGGTCAAGCTGCCCAGGCTTCTCAGGGTGGGTTGTTCGGGGGTGGGGCTGGTGCCAATACTGGAGGTGGAGGGCTTTTTGGCAATAACGCCAACAAACCGCCAGGCACACAGGGTGGGCTTTTCTCGAACACTGGACCCCCTACGTCAACCGGTGGCGGCCTTTTCGGGGGCTCAGCCCTTGGTTCCCAACTAAATACTTCTACTGGTGGCGGATTCTTCAACAATCAACAACAACAGCAACCACAGCAACAGCAGCAGATGGCCGGTAATAGTCTGTTTGGTAGCCAGTTTGGAAATAGTCTTCAAGGCCAACAGCAGCAGCAAGGTCTTACTGCATCCATTATGGATTCGCCTTATATTAACCCTGTGCTCGGTTCGTCTTTGGGCAGCGTACCGAACTCTCTTATGGGTCCTATCGCTACCCCATTGAGCTCCAGTGTCCAGACTAAGAAAGCTGCCATGATCCCCCATTATAAAATCGCACCTAGACAGCCATCTCTTGCACCCCGCCTTGGAAATAGCTTCTCTCGAAGCGGCTCGCCTTTTGCTGCTTCGTCCGGTAGTCATGCTACGCTTGGTAATAGTGGAAGTTTGGGACGTTCGTTTTCGTCGACCAACAAGCTGCATTTATTCGATGGAGACGACTCAATCCTCAATTCTAGCTCCTTCACCCCTAACACCTCAAGTCGGGTTGCCAGTTTGAAGAGATTGGTCATAGACAAGAAGATAAGGGATCAAGACTTGTTTTCCGGTGGGCAAGATCTTCGAAAGGATAATTCTGGTGGTTCGGACTTTGCGGCCAAGGGCGGAACCAAGGGTATACTTAAGAAGACTGTTAGTTTTGATATCGCAGCGAATCGCAGGGGCGAAGATGAGCCATTCGGCGTGGGAACTACTTCGGCCAAGGGAAAAGAGACAGTTGGGCCTACCCCTACGGCTGAGGAGATGGGTTTCTTGAGAAGCACTCCGGAGAGGCGGAGATTAAGGGAGGCCGAGGAGACATCGAATGGATCTGCCTCTGTGAATGACGCACCCGTTGTTGGCAATGAGGTTGCTATTATCCCCGAAAAGCCGAAGGACGATAAGTCACCTGGAACTTACTGGATGGTGCCTAATGCTTCGAAATTGAAGATGCTGCCGAAAGAACAACAGAAGCGGGTTATGAACTTGACCATCGGACGCCGCGGTTATGGGCAAGTTAGATTCGACAATCCTGTTGATATCTCTGATATCGAGGACATCGACAAAATCCCCGGCCATATTGTTCTCTTTGCCCAACGTGTTTGCACCGTTTACCCTGAAACTATGCCTAAGCCACCTCCCGGCAAGGGCCTCAATGTGCCTGCTACGATTACTCTTGAGGACTGTTTCCCTGTCTCCAAAAACGAGCGTGGCAAAATCAGAGATCCCGAGCACCCTCGCTACATCACTCATATCCGTCGGTTGAAGAGCATTAAGGATACTGAGTTCGTTAACTACCTTGCGAATGAGGGCATGTGGATCTTCCGCGTTCGTCATTTCACAACCTATGGACTTGTTGAGAGTGAGGACGAGGAGGAAGGTGGTGATTACACCGTTGATGAATCGACAGTGCTTCCTACAGGCGAAACTCCCACCCCAGCTAAAACTCCTGGTAGTTCTTTGTGGGATGGTGATGAGGAGAGCAGTATGGACGCTGACGTTAGCGGGGTTGACAACACATCCAGCTATGACGACACTTTCGATTTTAAGAAATTTGGTTCTAGCGCCATTGCGTCGAGATCCAACCGTGATCGATATAGCCCTTTTTTGGGCCGTAATGATAGGGAAACGAGTTACGAAGAGTCGGAAGAGGAGGGAGATGTTACTATGGACCAGTCTTTTTTAGGTGAAGGCTCCGTGGGTAGCGCTGAGGATGTGGATGAGCCCGCGGAGCCTGAGTCGGACCAGTCGGAGGAGGAGGTTGACACTACTGTTGTTGTGGATGACGAAACAGACGGAGATGTAACAGGAGCTTTGGCGCTTGCTGATTCTTACTTGTTGAGCCCGGTGAAAGAAGGCGAGGAGGAAGATACGATCACTCAGGATACCCCCACGAAACCATTGCCTATGGGCCAGGACTGGACTGAACAATTGAACAATACTATCAGTCCTAAAAAGAGGAGGTTTGGTGGTGAGAGTTTCATGGCTTCTGCTCGTAAACTTGCCAATAGCCCGGTCAAGAAATTCAACATTGAGCCCATGAGTTATGGGTTACTGGATTTGGCAAATGATCTTTATGGCGGTGGGGCAAGCGGGATAAATGGGAATTCTACGAAGGGAAAGGGAAAGGCAGCGTGGGATCAAGTTGAGGTTTGAGCCGTCTTTACCCTTTTGTTTTTCTTTAACGACGTTTGTTTCAATTTTCTCCTTTGCATACGTGTATCGACTTTCCTTCCCCCGGAAACAAGAGTATTCCAATGTTATTCGCATGTAAGGTTAAGCAAAACTGAATTATATAACTGAAAATTATTCTTTACTTGTAGTCTCCTACATCCTCCAGGTGCCGGCATGAAAACGCGTGGACAACAACGAAGGACGATAAAAGCAACGCTGATACTATTGAGTCGGATGACAAACGGTGGCGGAATGCCATAAAGCCAGTGTGGGGAAAGGATGGATCTATTATTTATTTCGGAGACTTGGGAGGGTTGGAGCGGAGGAGGAACTACAGAAATGATTTGAAGCTTGCAAAGCTCAAGTACTCTATCCAGGTTTGTGATTCTTGTTCTATACGTTTGATGGCAGGCTCTAATTGTGTTTAGGATTCCGAGAGCCAGGGCACTCCTAAGCCTTTGGAGCTTCAACTTCGAGCGACTACTATCAAACGGGACGAATTCAATGTTCCGGTCGCCGAACTTGAGATGGGCACGCTCTTTCATTCTTTCACTCGGTTGAGCTGGAGCCCGGACGACCCTGCGAGTCAGCATGAGAAGAACGTTTGGGAACTTGCCAGTGTGCTCTGGGATCCTATCGCTGGGGAATTGGCCTTGGAGGAGGAGTCGCAGGAGATGATTGAGTACATGCAAGAGGCCTGCCGCAAGGAGAGATTGTCCAAGTTCTTGGAAGCTTTGGTTGAAGTCGCCGCTGACGAACATGTCTATGGTGCTACCACGTTGGAAGAGGCTGCCATTGCTCATTTGACAGCCCACAGGGTCGAGCAAGCTTGCGCTTCTCTTCTTGAAGCTGGAGATTTCAGACTTGCTAATTTGATCACTATGGTTGGCGGTGATGCCAAACTCAGATCGTCTATCAAGAAGCAGCTCGAGCAGTGGAAAAATAAGGGTGTGCTTGCAGAGATTCTGGTTCCTATTAGGGCTCTTTATGAGTTGCTTGCTGGTAACACTTGTTACTCTGAAGGTGTTCGTGGCCCTCCAGAAGATGCTGCTCCCAGCTTTTTTATTCCAGATCGATTCGGCCTTGACTGGAAGCGTGGGTTTGGACTCAAGCTGTGGTATGGATGCGCCGAGGAGGAGCCGATCGGGAATGCGGTTGCTGATTATGAAGCGGACATGAGAGAGTATCCTGAGGCTGTTCCCGCCCCAAAGCCTTGGTACCATACAGAGGTGGACCCTGCCCGTGACGACGCAATTGATATTCTTTGGGGTCTCTTGAAGCTCTATGCCGATCACGAGCTCAATCTTGAAGAAGTCCTTGCACCAATGAACATGACCACTAGCTACATCGACTACAGACTCAGCTGGCAATTGCGCACCATCCTCGCAAAGAAGGGCATCAGAGACTTCAGCGGTGGAAAGCTACACAGGAGGACCGACGGCACAGACGAGTTCATCGCTGGAAGTATGGCCGACCAAATCACTATCGACTTCGCCGGCGAGCTTGAGACGCTCGGGATGTGGGAATGGGCAATCTTCGTCCTCCTCCACCTTACCGACACTGACAGCCGTGAAACCGCCGTCCGCAACGTCATAGGCAAGCACATCGACGAGCTCGAGTCTGCGGAAGGCGCCGACGTTGGGAAGAAGCTAGAATTCCTCGAGAAGACACTTCTAATCCCGAAAAATTGGATCTACGAAGCCCGCGCCTTACAGGCCCGCTCTGCCGGCCGTCATTTACTCGAGGCTGAGTATCTCCTCGCCGCGCAAGCCTGGAACGAAGCACACAAGACCGTTGTTAAGAAGGTTGCGCCGGAAGCAGTCATCTCTGGCGATTTGGAGATTCTTAAGCTCATCCTTGCAAAGTTCGAAGATGTCGACCTGGTCGACAAGTGGAACTTGGGCGGCCAGATTTACCTCGACTACATTCACCTTCAAGAATACGTCCTCTCCGGCAAGCTACACCTCGGACCCGCCAAGAACGCTCCCGGACAGAAGGGCTTGCCAAAGTCGAATAGCCCAAAGGACCTTGCTCGACGTTTGCTGGTAGGCCTCAAGAACGCCGATAGAAAGGGGTTTCTGCAGAACATCGCGATCAGGGAGATGGCAGGCGTTGTCGGAAGCTGGGTGCTTAAGAGCGAGGATATGGTTTGTAGCCCTTTTTTCCTTTTCAATTTTTATTATTATTTGGGATGGAATATGATGCTAACGTCAATCAATCGTCAGATATCCGAAGCTCCGAAACTCCTAGAACTCCCTCTTACTGAAGACCAGTTCCTCCGCAAGACGGTGAATCTGGGACTGGCATATTACAAAGCGAGGTTGCAAGAAGTTAGGTAGTCTTCTGTTATTTTCTTTCTTCGCCTTAGGCGAAGGATTGATTGATTGATGGGTTGATTGATGGGTTTGTTATTCGTCTGGGGGAAATGTGAAAAGTTTCATTCTTGGGGTTGCCTTTTCTTTTTTTTAGGAGGCCAAAACAGAATAGTCTATTTTTATTATTTCTTTACTCTGCTGGGTTTACCTCTTACTACTAGTTAGTTTTTATTTTATTTTTCTTTTACCTTTCTTTTATAGCGGTACTTGCGGGCAGTGATGTAGTTTTAGTATGATAGGTCGGGAGCCGAGTGGTGGTAATTAAGTTCTTTCCCTCCCATTTTCTTTCTTCTACTTGATGCTTGCGCTGGCCGGCGGGATTATGTACCGCCCGTGGGGGAGACTACTGGCATGAAGCTATGGGCGTGAGCGGATATCCAAGTTGGTGAAAGGGAAAATTATATATGTCTTGTAGTTAAATAGTATGACTTAATCCGGGATTCTGTTTACCTTGCGGGCCGGGGGGTTGAGTTGCGTTTACAATAGTTTTTTTTCCTTTTCTTTTTCCTTTTCTACGTCTAGGTTCCCGCTTAACCTACCTGGGGTTTATAGGTGATGTGGTAGGGGTATAGTACCTATTTCTTTGGTATGATATGTTCTTTGGCTGGCGGTTCACAGCGTGATACTATGTTTGGGTTATTTATGCGGGCATTTTCTTGGTGCTGATGGTGTGCTTTGATATATGTACAGTAGGATAGATTGGTATCAATTGAGTTGGGTAAGGGATCCCCGGTGGGGTTTCGGGAATGGTCCCTTGTGTCGGGGACGGGAATTGGGGTGAAAATAAATGGATAAATAAATAAATAGAAGGCTGATCTATGATAGTTGAGTAAAGACTAGGCGGGCTGTGCTCTATTCGGGTAACTCGAAGCTTTGACAGTGACGACCCCTATCACCAGGAGAATTTCGCTTCCAAGAGCATTGAATGTAATCGTTTCCCTTGATCTAGCGATCTCTCCATAGCCGCCCCTGCCCCTCTTTCCAGTTCGACCCAAGGCCGAGTCAACGCTGGCGGTGAAAACCTCCTCTTTCAAACCCCATGTTTTGCATTAGCCGGATGAAATTTATTGCTGTGAGAGGGTTGTGCAGGAGCAAGTCAGCTATGGTTTGCGGCGGATGGGGTGGGGTGGTGGGGCGCCAGACTGCGGCGGGCATCCCGGTGTGTCGGGCTCCTTTTGCTTGCGCTGGAATTTGAGAGTTGGAAAGCTTCATCCGGCGAGGAGTCTAGGTAGGTAGGAGTTATTCAGGTTGGTTGGTGTGGCTTGCATTTTGGCTTGAGCTGTGGGAGGGAGCGGAGAATGCAGAAGTTGAGGAGGAGGAGGATGTCCTTATGGTTCGTCTTAGTTACGGATTGAACTATATCCTGTTAGTTGAGGAGCCGGAGGACGACGAGGGGAAGGTAGTTAGAATCCTAGAGGAACTGCCTCAGGTACTCAAACTTGAGCACATCTGCTAAAAGGTCTCTAATTATTTCATAGTTCCATACCAGCGAGGAGAGCTAAAACTTACAAAGAAACCCGAACCCATTTCAACATTCCCATCAAGATGGCGCTGATGACTGCTGGTGATTTCCCCAATCCTCCGGACATGTGCATTGTCCTACCTTCTCTTCTGATCGGTTTCACCCTCCGCATATTCCTTTTCACGCTCCTTCTCTCTCCCCTTTTCTTGTTTTCTCCCCCTCCCCCTCTCCTTTTCTCAATAATTTGACGACTGTTCTGATCGGTCCTCATTAATAGTGTTTAGTTCCCCGTCTCCATACCGAAGAAGTTACGTTTCATCAGTAGTTTATTGTTTGGTTGTTAGTACGAATGGGTCAGGAAATGGCGTTGGTATGGTGAGATATGAAGGCAAGAACCCAAGGGTGTGAAGATAAAAAATTGGAAGATAGAAATCTCTCTCACAAACAGAAATCTTCTCCACAATTTCTCTCCCTCTTTCTCAGCTCAGCAATGCACTTCCTGCTTACATCTCTCTCCCAACTTCTAAACCCTCCGAAGCTCTCCATACAGGGTGTAATCTCCTTACGCAATGTTGTATGTAACCCTAATATAAAAATACCGTAAAAGCTCAAATAATCGGTCGGTATGCTATGTAGTCGAGAATTACCCACTTTAGAAAAGGGGTGAAGAATGCAGCAAAAACGGAGCTGCTCAGCCCCCTTGAGAAACATAAAAAAACAAAAAAAACACCAGACCTTACCAGAGGAGGCAACTCCAACGACATAGCACACCGACCGATTATTTGAGTTTTTACGGTACGCTTCCGCAACCATGATTCCACACTCATGCCTCACAATATCCCATCCCGCAAGTGTAATGGTACTAGTAAGAGAACCTCGATTAGTTATATATTCTCACTAGCTATAATTGTTATTACCTTGCTGAGAAAAGAAATTTTTAGTTTTTCTTGCCCCCATTCGCATAGACAGTTGCGATTCCCTTTATCGGATTGCATGCTTGTCCACCATGAGTGATACAATTTTCGATATCCCTCATCCAAGTGGTCATCATCTTGCGATCTCCTGATACCACCTTCATCATCGCATAGGCAGATCCCAGTAGAATCGCCTGTGTATGAGCCAATTCCGCTTTGAGTTCCTTCGAGTGGTTGGCAAGGTCGGTTTTTGTCGCCATCTCGGCAAGGTTGGTTTTTGTCGCCATCTCAGATTTGACAAGGTCGATTCTTGCACCCAAATCATCTTTGACACCCTTACGACCGCTCCGCTCATCCAAAATTACCCCCAGACCCACAAAGGCAGTTACGAACGGCCCGGGATGTTTGCTGATGTAATCTACCACCCATGATAATATTCAGTTAATACACCGACAACTTCTTAATTTCCACCTTTCCCAAAAGAAAACTTACCGAGGATCAATTGAGATTTATCGAGAATCCGTTTTGTCGACATGCTTGATCCTTCTTGTGTTAGTCTAGAACTTAACTTTTGTGCAAAGGCTGTGGTATCATAATCAGAAATACCTACCGATACTAGGCTGTTGGGATGGTTTGACTTTGTGATAGGGTTTGCGTTGCTGGTCTCAGAGGTATTGTAGCGGAGATGGAGCAAAAGGCTTCTGGGTTTGCTGTATAGGGGTATTTATGATACGACTCATGGTGCCAAGCCCTTTTGAACCTCTGAGTACCCACAATTTTGGGGTTTGGGGCATATCCGGAATGACGCTAAGGCGTTGAGAACATCAAGCCCTGCTGCCGAAGCATGCAGCAGCCAAACTCGCTCTAGGTCTTCCTAGTGGCGTTCCGGATACGCCCACAAAATTCGGAACCATACAATTCAGCATACCGGTGTGTTATGAAGTTGGAATGCCGGTGCACTATTGCGAAGATGATAGGAATTCAATATCCTGATTCTTCTTAGTAGTCGAGGTGGGTGAGTTAGTCAGTTAAATGAAGAAGAATACTATTGCTAATGACCACATACAGTATGCCTTGATCTAACTCTTGTCAGTGGTCCAGTTGGTTTCATGGTGCAGTAGTCAGCCCACCAGTTCAACACGTCGAAGGTTTCTGGTTTGAGCCTTGCAACTTTCTTTACTATTTTCTTACATGGTAAGTTTTTTTTTCACTGCTACCAAAGCTACTGGTATAGATTCCCTACCTTTAGTTAGCTCATCAGTACCAACTGACTCAATGGCACAGGAAACTGGGCACTAGAAACCAACAAGTTCAGAAAACGGAGTGGTAAGGAAAATGGTTCCGTTGAGCTGGTGTTGTTCTGTTACGGGAATCTGGGAGTGGGGGAACCTTATCTGAGGTGGTAAGACTTCTTTTCCGGGGAAACGGGTACAGGTTTCGTTGGCTATTAACAAATAATAGCTCCCTGATGGTCGATAGCCCATGTGATCAGGCTGGGGAAAAAATATTGCTGTTGTGGGACTCTACTGCCATTTCCCTGCCCAGTAGGAGTAGTCTACCGGAAGTATGTTGGGTGCCATCCTCAAGCAACTTGCCACCAGAGAAGGTATTCCAGAGCATATGTAGGAGGCTTTTCAGAAGGTCAAAAAAGAGTTTGGTTGCCGAGGTCTCCCACTCTGTGACCTGGTTGATTTCCTGAAGAAGGCTATTACATCGCTGCAGCGCGTATCTATATGTCCTGATGCCCTAGAAGAAGCTACTCTGCAGCATCGATGAGAGCTACTCGAGTCGCTATGAGAAATCATTCGGGTGTCAGGAAACATGCGGGTATTCCTTACCAGGAGGCCCCATATCGAGGCTGAAATCATAAAATGTTTTAGCAAGGTGGTTAGGATACCTCTTGGTCCTACCCAGGATGATATTGAGAGTTATCTGGAGATGAAGCTGAACTATAACACTGACCCCTATGCAATGGACGATGAATTACGAGCGGATATTATGAGCGCAATTTCAGAGAAGATCTCAGAAATGTAAGCAAGAATATCAAACACATTCCCAATACAAACACGAGCTATTATTCGCCAACTGTGATTCCTAGTTTCCTTCTTGTTTCCCTAAATATTAATGCAATTCTGGGCGAAACTACTCTCCATCAAAGAAGGAACAAACTAGACGAGATGACCAGAGGGGAGGGCCTGGGCGACGCCCACACGGCAGGCCTATCGCGAATGAAGACCCAGCAAGGAAGCAGGTCGAACCTCGGCATGCAGGTCTTAATGTGGGTATTGCATACAGAGCGGCCATTACATGTCAACGAGTTATGCCATGCTGGGGGTAGAAATATAATCCACCGACTTGAATATTCGGAACATCCCTGCTATAGAAACACTACAGGCATGCTCTCTAGGACTCGTCATAGTCGAGAAATCCTTATTTACGGTCCGCTTGGTGCGGTTCACCTTGTTCATGATACTCTACAAGAGTATCTCTCCCGTAATTCCAATTTGTTCCTTAAGCCTCACGCAATGATTTCTGAGGTCTGTCTTACCCACCCCAACTTTCGGCAGGTCAGGAGCATTTCGTCTACCCTTCGCTCGGCCCCACCAACCATGCCTTCTGTCGAACATGCTTCTTGTCACTGGGTACACATGCTAGGCAGGAAACCACAGAACGTGTGCGAATGCTTGCGTCGAAACTACTCGCTCTCACGGGCTGCTGAGAACGGGCATAAGGTGGTTGTGAGGATCCTGCTAGGACGAAACGACGTCAATCCTAACACAGCTAACAGATATTACCAAACACCGCTTTCACGGGCTGCGCTGAATGGGCAGGAGGGAGCCATGTGGATACTGCTGGAGCGGAACGACGTCAACCCCAACACAGCTGACAAATATTGCCAAACACCACTCTCGTGATCTGTGCGGAACGGGAGTGATAGAATTGCAAGATCTACGGGACAGGACGAGTTCCATTCTCAGATACGCAGCAGCTTTTCAACCAACACAGCTCTTCTCCCCTGAGCCCTCCGAGTTATTCGAACCCCCTTCCAAAAGGACCCGCTGGCTCTAATATCCAACAATAAAACCCGACCCTTCTCCCTCCACCTCATTGACATACCCCTCACAGCAATGGAAGAAACTCGACGAAGCATTTTCCTGAGCCCGCTACAAACAATTCTCTACCCGCAGGCTGAGGTGCCAGAGCAGTGCCAACCCCCCGACTCTGATCACTCACCTAGAATTTCTTACTATCTCATTGCCCCCTAAGCACCACATCCCCCTATACCCTTTGTTTTATTGTTTGGGTTTTGTCTAACCAATTTCGTATATATCCGTACCCCGTTAGTGCTTTGCCATACCTCCTTCTCTCGGTATACACACCCTTTTGGTTTATCCTTTGTTCTCCATGTCTACCAAGTTGAGTTACCCCGCGTCTGGCCATCATTGGCTTTGTATCTACTTGCATTATCGCACAACTTAGACAACTGTGTTGTATTATAGGTGGAAAGATAGGGAAGCTTCATGGATGGGGGCATAAGTTAGGTATTGACACATCCTATTCACATGAGAGTGGGGACACAGCTGGAACCAACGGAGGAGAGCTCATGGTGAGCGATTTATAGAGTTTAGTCTTCTGTTTCCCCTCTCTCCTTTTTCTCCCTCTCCCTACCAGCAATCCTTAGCCACTCACCTATTTACCAGATTGTGAGATATACCTTCCTCCTTATTAATACCAAAGCCATCAAGCCCTCCGCTCCCGCTACTTTCACCGCCCAATCTCCCCTTCCCTACTCGCCCTTCCTCGCCAGTTTAATAGGCCCCGCCACTCGAAAATCGTTGCAGGAGCCCTCCGACAACCATCGGAAGCCCGACAGAAGGGGCGCTTAAGAATGGGGACTGGGTCAAGAACGCGCTCTAAAAGCTGAGTTAGTGTCACACCCAGGATACCTGCCTCAGGGGAAAAAAGCTGTGAGCATGGACATCAGTTAACCAAGTTGAGTCCCAAAGCTAAAATTTGAGATACTAACATTATATGCTACGATACTGCCAATTACATGACACACATCAGCAGGTCAAGTCCTGGCTCTTGTCCGTGTCTAAATAACATGGTACTTTACCCGATTGTAGACGATTAGCGCTGTCCAGTAAATTATGGCTACATGGTACAATACCAGTACACGACATATCCGATCCCAAGCGTCTGGGCTAGTAATGCTGTCTTTTTCAATAGGAGCCCGCGCCACAGAAAACACCAAGAAATTTATCCCCCTTATATCACGTGAACTTTAGATAGGTAACCTGCGATTGGGGGATAACTACGGTAGATAAAAAACCTGAGGACTATAAGATATACACATGCTCCGGCAATATTGCACTACCTACTCATTTATTTTCCTACAACAATTATTTTATTTCTCGAGTAGATTTAAATTTCGGAACACACGAGTTTAGTTGCCGACCATTCCACCAGCGCCGAATGCTCCAGAATTACAATACAAACCCCTCGTATCATTGAAAGGAAAGAGCAGTAGGAGAACATATTTTTTTAAACCAAGTCAATTCCAAGTCTCCCTCAAGTCGTAACTTACTCGTTAAACGCCTATAGCCCCTCGGAACATACAATCCCCCCCGCTATATATGTTCCCCCATCTCGGCCCCCTTTTTACACCAGTTCTTCCATCACCACCCATCACTCGTATCCCAACCTTCTCCGTTCTGCTCTCTCCCGCTAATATGAGGGTTAGGGCTACCTCCCACGATAATAGAAACCCCACCAATCCGTTCTCCCAACCTTGTTCGTTCTATTCGTTCTCATGCAGGAACTATCTCAGCCCATCGGCCAACCATTACAGAAACCGCCCATTACCAAGAAAGATATTTTTGTGACAAAGTGAGCTCGGGGTTACCATTCCCCCGCGCAGCGGGGGAGAAAAAAAGGCAAGAGCTGCAGGAAGTGTCAACCATAGTTGGTTAGTGGGGGGGGGTGAATAATTAAGTCTTTCAGCCTCCCCAGGAAAAGCCCGGACTCCTATCAGGGCCTATCGTCAGGATAGATTTTGCGAAGTAGTGTACCATGCCCATGTCAGGATGGTGAGTTAGGCCTTACCAATGGATAATAAATAACTGGAATTTTATACGAGTAGGCTGCCGGGAAGCAAGCCCCGTTCTGGATTGCTCAATATGTCAGGCGATTTCTACACGAATGGTTTATCATGATCCAGAACTTGACCCATATCAACCTATTGCAGGTAGTGAGACGGGGAAATTCGACACCCCCTTCCTTCCTCGCTCTTCGGTTTATAACCCCCCCAATCAGGAACTAATTGAGTTATAAAAAAAACATGTCATATCTGCACTCCCCTCCTCCGAATTGCTGAACTCCCCCGCTCACTGGGGGTAGCGGCTTACCCCCCGTGGGCTTAAAGCACACTGTTGTTGGTACCCATGCGGCTTAGGCGATGAGCAAGCTTACAATGCATACAAACCCCCTCATACACCTCTTGCTCCTCCTATCTTTGCCTTTCTAAGCTAACCGAGATGGTGCTCCGGCAGCGGCAATGTCCGTGCTGATGCAGTTCTCAGGCCGAACCTTAACGCGACGCACAGGAAGGCGTAGGAGAAAGTCACGTATAAACAGTTGGAGGGATTTGCGGCGGGGGAAATATTTTGGCTGAGTGGGCCGAAAAATATGGAGAAAATTATTAAAGACGATGATCTTTGGGTTCGGTGTTTGCGAAAATCCGGGGGGGAAGTGATACTCTGTGAGGGGGGTGTGGGAATTAGTGTCGTGGATGGATGTTCTATAGGAGAGCCCTTATATTGAGACTTAAGGGAGTTGGTTCTGGGTGGGGTGTAGTGTAGGGGGAGGGTGGTATAGTATCGTGGGAAAGCGGGGAGGTGCAGTGTTATATTGCTGGCTTAGAAGGGAATACACATTTACTTTGTTGTCCTTTGTTTTGGATTAGTGGGGGCGTGAGTTCTGCTCGGCTCTCTAAGCACCACGAATGTCCAACCTGGCGGGGTGGACAAGATGATATGGTGCTGCCTGAGGGAGCTCGAGAGAGTGAAGGGTCTGGGAGTGGTTTCCTCAGCCCTGCTCATTTCCTCATGCTTATTTTGGGTTATCCCGGGCTTGGGCATTCGGCGTGAGCTCCTGCTGATGGCCAAATCGATAGCAAGGTCTTTGGAGGAGGCCCGATTCGATATTGTTGGTTGGTTGTGTTTTTGCGGTCTTGTGTCTTTTTGGCTATTTCGTTCCCGTGGCCTGCTAGGGGTAGCCCGTTATTCCTATGCGGAATGGATTACTTGTACTAGTACTGAACTGTGAGCAGGGCGGAAGGAGGAAGGGGATCTGATTGGATCTGTTGACTATCATAGTAGACCGATCTGATGGGAGCCTATGTGCGTTCGGGATTAGTAGTTGCTCTTTTCCCCAGGGCCAGAGAAAGCAAATCACCATTTAAAAATAAAATAAAATAAATTCTTGTTTCATTAGTTTTGTATTCTGCTACCCCGCCGATCGCAGACCACACCCTTAGGGACGTGGCCCAGAGTCAAATTCTACCACCTCGCAGCAGGTCTGATTTTCGTTATAGCCCTATTGAGTAAGGCTAAGGTCTTCAGTCTCTCGGTTCCTGCAGGGCAGGATTCCTTAAATCGCCTGCCCAACGTGACGGATTGTTCCATAATGACTTGCTTGGAGTGGGGTCGGGCTCCTGGGCTCCTGCTAATTGCATAGTGGTTAATTGTTTCTTCACCTGTTAAACACTACGCCAGCTAGGTATTTTCACATCGTGTGTCTACAAGAACAAATGCTTATCCTGTTGTCTTTAATTTTCGCCTAAGGTTATGAATAGCGATGGTATAACGATATTATTGTTAAATTTTATGAAGCGTTTTAATGTATTGTAGAAGTAGAGGCACGTAAGGGGTGATGACCAAGATTCCCTTTATGCGTGATGCGATACAGGCAGGTATACAACTGGCTTCAAAAGGGAGGAAGAGAACCTTCTTTGACGAAACATTTCTGATTTTTAGCTCGGATAGCGGCGTCTGGTACGTTTGTGGCCAGTTACAGTACTAGTACTGTACAGCACCGTATCGTGCCGTATGGTACGCTATGTAAACAGACAGTAGTAGTCATACCATTTGGGGCGCTCGGCTGTCAGCATGGGGCGTCCCGTCCCTGAAAAACGTCTTTTGTCGGCGCCAATAGTCTAGTATCCCCATCGACTTTTGATCCGAGGGTTTTCTATGTATTTCGTACGAATTTCTTGTTCATGTTCCGCTTCTCCAGATGCCTATTGATTATGCAGGATGTCAAAATTCAATTCTTATTAGCTTTATGCATCTCTATTTCCCTCATTAATACTACATTAGTGCAGCGGTCACATTTTTGTTTTTTCTTGAGATAGATAAAGTGTCTGCGGAGTTACATTTGCGCTTAATAACCAAGACCAGCAATGGAAATGTATAAAACTGAAAAAAAGGGGTTGAAAAAAGTTGTCCCAAAACAATTCTGCGTTAGTAAGGGGTGTCCCAAATCTAGCCACCTGAGTTTGGCCGTCCCAATGGTATGACCACTACAGCATCGTTCGAACCCGATGAAGGACCGAGTGACCGGTCGTGAATATATCGGGGAGGGTTGGTTGTGGGTATTTCGAGTTAGGTTTGTTCAGTGGGTTAGTTTATGGAGAGAGAGGAGGGTGCTGGGAAGTCCTGCGATGGGTTTGGGTTCTGTGAGCTGATTTGGGTGTGACTTGGGTTTAGTCGGGAGGTATATTTTGCTTGACATTCCGAGGGCTGGCCGGTTTGTTCCCCAGATGGATCTAGTACAAGGCTCGGGGGTGATAGAGCCTGGGCTGTTTTGCGAGATTTATGAAATGTTCCATGCCTGAAAGTGTATGATGGGGTATATGATGCGAGGGCGTTTGGCTTACAGCCCGGTTAGATTTATCCTGGGGATTGTTCCGTGTACTGGCTACTGGAGAGTAGTGTTTTGGGGTATGTTAGGGCAATTGCCGTCCATCGAGCTATCGTACATCTTTGCGGTGGGGTGGTGCTCCAGCGATGACTCATGAATATTGATGCTCCTCTGGGAGCAAGCCTTGAGGGGTTTGTGGACGGCCAATTGGGATCTGGGGTTCGCATTCAGTTGCTGTTGGGCCTGGGGGCTCCACCGCTGAAGGATTGCGCCCTTTATTAATTCCTTAGCTAGAACTCAATTCTTGATTCCTCAACGCGTGCTGCGGTTGTATCGTAACTACCTCTTCTAGCTGCGGATCGCGGTAACCAAAGAGCTTTTAGCTCTCAATGCTCTCCCCTAAGGGCTAAGCGGTGAGGGAGTGTTGGTCGCTGTGGCAAGCAATTAGCACCTTTATATTCATAAGACATCAAAAGGCCTCACCCTGTTATAGATGGAGGGTTTATCCCGCTGCTGCGCGAACCTGGTGCTGACCCTCTCATCACTTAGAAGGATGGACACGACGTTCTGCCGCCTCCAGTATGCCGCCTCCTGCAACGGCGACCACCGCCGTACATTCTCCCGATTGACATCGACCCGCTCGTCGGCTATCAGCAACCGCACCACAGCCGAAAATCCTTGCGCAGCTGCCAAATGCAGCGGTGTGTCGCCGCTGCCCGTCTGAGTATTAACCTCGATATCTCTGTGATTCAGAAGTGCCCTGACGATCGACCCAAGACCCTTGCTTGCGGCGGAATGCAACACCGAACTACCATGATACCCCCAGCAATTGACATTAATCCTTGGATCTACGAGTAGTAGGAAAACCAACTCCTCGTAGTTCTCGGTGACAGCGACACGCAGGGCAGACCTGTAGCCGGTGGAGTGGAAATTGACGTTTAGGTCCGGCCTCTGCAGGAGCGCTTGCACCGCCTGGATATTCCTACACTTGACTGCGTGGAATAGAGTCGAACTGCCGGAGAAGCTTAGCTCGTTCACGTTGATACCCGAGCATTCCAGCAAGGTGCGTAGTGCAGTGATATTGTCGTCTGATATCGCGTCGTGTAGGACCGCACCCGTGTGGAAGTGCGCTAGGTCTAGTATCCTTCGTTCGCAGATGAGGTTTTCACAGGTGCGCTTGTCTGCGCGACTGGCGGCGCTGAAGAGGAGCTTTCGGGCTCTCCTGGAGTCGCGTGTGCGGAATACTGTCTCGACTAGTTCTGCCTTGAGGAGGGTTTCCAGGTGGCGGTTTGCGCGGAGGAGGGCGTTGAGCTCCGGGGGGTCTTTAACCTCCCGGGCTATGAGGAGTATTATCTCGTTGGGGAGGTTGTGGAATGGCATGGTTTTTGGAAGGGGGGATAGGTGAGCGAGGTGAGGTTATATCGGTCAATGCCTGGTGTCGTTTAACCAACCCTTATTCTTGGGTGGGTTGCTTGGGGCGACGTTCGGCTTAAGCCAAGACTGTAGTGATCCGATGAAATGTCGAGTACTCGTAATAGGGATGGTCCAATCGATGGTGACCGGCATGGGTAATGACAGCAAAGAGCTGAGGTGATATGTAGCTTCCCTCGTAGGCTTCGCGCCCCGCTGCTGGGGATCGGGTACAATTGAGGCATTCGGCTTGGGGGTGAAAGGCGAATATGCAGGCTTTATGAGTCGAGCGGATTTGGTGTGTGTAACGACTTCTTGCATAGAAAACTGACAGATCAACTTGGCACTCGAGAGGAGCTTTTGCGACCCTGGGGCTGGGTGCCTGGGGGATTGTGAGGGGTATTTGCCAAACTGTTGCGATAATAAGGCTGTAATGCTGGTAAAGCTGCTGGTGTATTTAACTAGCAATCTACTTGTAGGAGCTTAGTGTCTCCTAATATATGATACCGGTACCTCTGAATTGCATCATAATGTCTCGCATTATTGAGTATCGGATGGTTAAGCTCTTTTTCAAACTAAGAGGTCAAAAGAAGGTGGGGCGAAATACGCGAGCTTCTTTGAGCAGAGAGTAGCCTTTAAGAGTAGGATTTTCATAAATATTTGCCACAAGGGGGTCACTTTCCAGACCTTTGTCATTTATTTAAAGGAAACAACTAACCGAGAAGGGTTACTTTGTGAAAAATTCTGATTCACACCTTATTCTGACGTCTTAGCTCGAGAACGAGCCTAACCAGATAATGCGGTACTGGTATCCCATTCTGCATTTCTTTGTATTCCTTGAGGTGTCTGAAGTAGTAAAATTCGCCACTAGGATGCTAGGTTCAAATCAGTCAGAGGTGATAGGTTGGGGCTTTCAGCGCCCAAGTGACTCAGCATCGTGACAGCCTTGAATCGCCAATGAATCACAGCACTCGAATGACACCGGAGAGGTTTAGCATGCCTAGTCGCAGATATTCCTACTCCCGCCACTTGAAGGGATAGAAGTTACTGGACACAGCCTTTGCATATCGCGGTTTTTAGATGGTTGAGGCGAAAATATTGGTAACAGGTAAATTACATAGTACAAGTATCATCCCCGGGGATATGTTTTCGTACACGCTAGGGATAGTTAACCAACAAAATAGTCCATATCTTGTACGAAAGCATACTCGTGGGCACTTGTGCTTGTATATTGGGTTGTTAAAAATCCTTTTTTAGATAATTTAAATGAGAAACATGATACCGAAATAATTGATAATGGCGTCAAGACGTCCAGAATTTCCGGCTTTGGATTAGGGGGAGAAAACAGCCAGGAGATTCTCCTTCGGCCCCTACTTGAGCACAGACCTTACCAGGAGAGGCAACTCCAACGTCCTAGCGCGATTCTCATATTCCTAGGTACCATCTTGGTGACAAGAGATTGACCCCCACCGCTTTCCATCCAGAATAGCCATTTTTAAAAGGTGCATACTCAACACCATAAGATTGGAAAGATCCGGGGATTTTTTGGATAGTGCAGTCTAACATGGAGATTCACATACTTGAATACCGGGTTACAAAAAAACATGCTAGGAATTCTGAGTGCCAGGGTTCTAAGATAAGAGCCCAAAAACACTGCCAAGATGGTCAATTTTTATGGGATTTCCGTATCTGCTGATGAAATTCGCTATCCCCGTCCCGGGATGTGTTATTTCCGGTCCAGTTAGGGAGCGGAATTAGGCTTCAGATGGTATTTCTCATTGGCTGCTTCAGACCAACTTGAACTAGCGAACAATAATTTGATTGTTTAGGCCAAAATCTGGGGCAATACGATATCTCACTGGGCCGGAAATAACACATCCTGGGACGGGGATAGCGAATTTCATTAGTGGATACGGTTCTACATGGTAGCCAAGCTGGTTGACTTCACTTGTTTACTGTCAGCACTTAGTAGTGTGAACAAAATTGTCAATTTTATAACGTATTCCACGTCATAGCAAGCCATCTGCAAGTTTAGGCAGAGTGGCCGGCTGAATCTCAGTCTGGATTTAAATAGTGGCCAGTATTTGGGTTGATGGCTCGCTATGTCGGGCGCTAACTATGGTGTGGAATATGGTACTAGTATGTTAAATTCTCAATGATTCCCTTTAATTTGAATATTTTTCGAGGGGTAAGGCTCTGTTTGGCATGCCAGCATTTAAAAAAAGTGCCGTTTTCCCCAAAAACTCCATTTTTGCTAAAGCTTAGGCATATTTAGTCAACGGGTATAAAAGGTCCCATATGCAGGTAGTAGCTGCCATTCTGAATATTGTGATGAAAAGAAAAGTCCTATAGGAGGCTCGTAGGTTGAGCTATAATCAAATAGGTGCAATGTTGCAATATTTCATTTGCAACAAAAATGCCATAAAAGTCAGAAAAGTGCCATTTTTCCTGCATGCCAAGCAGGGGCTGAAATTTGTTGTCCACCGTGGTTGTGGGTAGCTAAACTTGTGCATTTTGTATGGAAAACCCGGTGGGGGTCAATTTCTTTTGTCGCCAGCCTCGTACTAGAGTACAGTACAGCACTATGGTTTTGTGGAGCCACACGATAAATGGCGGGGTAGAAGGTGTCCAGAAATACTGCCCATCAACTACACCTCACTTAGTTATAAACCGCCCCTTCACGCGCACTCTCTTCCACCACCCCAAGAAGCACCACAGAACACCCCGACCGGAAATGGAGTTTGTCAGAGAAAATCTCAGGCTTGTTCAAGTCGTCTCTTCAATTTTTTTTGTGCTGATTGTTTATTGTTCTTCCAAAAGGGTACATAACAACTCTCTCGCTGGCTAAACAGGCTCTATATTAACTATGATTAGAGGAGCAATGCACCTCTAGTCGGCGTCAAACCTGGGATCCTGGGATCCCTTAAAACGCCCTATCGTTGGATGCAAGATCCAATGAGCCTTTTGAAAGAGGGTGCTGAAAAGGTATCGTTATATTAAAGTCGAAGGAGCAAGTGAGGATGAACTAATAGAGATAGTACGGAAAATACGGCAAAGCCTTTAGAATCACGACTCCCGCTAAGGACATAATAGTTTTTTCAAGTCAAGAAGTGCTCCAGGAGTTGAAATCCCTACCATCGAGTGTACTCGATTTTCGCCCTGCTGGGGATGAGGTTAGTTTTATGCTTGGTCTGAAAAAGGGTTATTGTGGAAGCTGTACCACTAACGATGGCGCAGATGATCAGAACTGAATATAATCTCCATGAGGGGTTGGTTCAGGATGCGTATCATGTGGACGTGATGCGGAAAAATATGACGGAGAAGTTGGCGAGTTTGCTTCCTGATATCGTTGATGAGATTACCGATGCGTTTGAGGGGTTGACGGATATCAAGAATGGTGAACTACTAGTTCCAATCAGTACTCTCGAGGGTTCAAAAGTTCTACTATAGCTAACACTGTAGGTAGAGTGGACTAACATCAATGTGTTGGATATATCAATTGGTGTGATATCTAGGTATTTCATATTCCACTGGAGGGTTTGTAAGTTGGGGGAACAGCTAGAGACTAACCCTGTGGTATAGAGCAACGCAGCGGATTTTTGGTACGCAAAACCACCCACTTTCACTGAATCAGATGCACTAACATTCCCAGTCGGTGTGCCCACCTGCCGAAATCAGGAGTATCTCGATGGTATGAGTGAGTTCTCACTTAACGCCATGGGGAGTGCAACAATAATAGATGTCTTTCCTTGGTTTCTGCGATGGTAATTCTCTGAGTCTTGAGGACACCTTCCGGCGCAATTGGCGATTTGGCAACATAGGCCCCAGACCGCTAACTGAGGTTGGGGGATTTAGGATTGTCGCGAGATTTTTTCTGAAAAAGATCGCTGCCCAAGACATTGTAGTGAAGCATATCGCGCCTCTATTCGAGACTCGCAAGAAGATGGAAATGCCCAAGGCAAATACCGAAACAACTACAGTAAGTAGACAGAGCCTGCCCCTCCCAAAGCCACGTTATAATCATAATGACACAACTTTAGTCGGATGCAATTCAATGGATTCTTGATGCTGCCCCTCCGGGCACCCCGACCTTCAAGTTGGTTCAGAGACTAATGTTTTTTAATTTCACAGCTCTTCATACTTCCTCAATAGTAAGTCTTTCCTCTTTCCTTCGCTCGCGGTCCCGATAAAACCTAGCAGACTAAACAAGCAGCACAGACATTAGCCCACGTTTTATACGATCTCGCAGCAAACCCCGAATTCCAAGATCCCGTTTGCACGGAGGTTGAGGAGGCATTTAAGACCGAGGGTGGCTGGACCAAGCAAGCTCTCACAAAAATGAAGAAACTTGACAGTGTCCTTCGCGAGTCTTCGCGTATGAACGGGGCTCAACTCGGTATTTAAACATTTCTCTCTTCCAATCTCGTGAGACACAGCAGGGGTTTAACATATTTTCTTTAGTCACTGTGGTTCGTAAAGTCTTAACCCCCCACACATTCGTCGATGGCACATACGTGCCGAAAGGGGAGTGGGTATGCTCACCAGCATCTACTGTCCACTACTCACCCGACCTCTACGAAAATCCGGAAACATTCGACGGCTTCAGATTCTATAAAATGCGTCAAGAAGAAGGGAACGCGCACAATTACCAGATGGCTAGCCCCGGCCCGGACTACCTGCCTTTTGGGATTGGAAAGTATGCCTGTCCGGGCAGGTTTTTCGCTACTAATGAGCTGAAGATTGCTGTGGCATACATTTTATGCAACTACAGGTTAAGGCTCAATGGAGGGGTTAGTGGCAAGAAACCGCCAAATGTTTGCTCGGGTATTGTCTGCCTGCCGAATCCGACTGTTGGCATAGAGATGAAGGAGAGGGAGGGTAGGGAGAACTCAGTCTTGTTTCCTGGTCATGTAACTTCTCATAAGCGCTAGCATTCAGGGGATTTATAGGAGGAGGTGGTGGTTCAATCTCTTTAGTCTTGATAGTTGTTATTGTTGTTTAATTTATATGTCATTACACTTGTGAAGCTATCGTGCTATGAAGTACAAAGAGTAACCAGGACTTACTAGCCTGTCAAGACCCACGCCATAGGGACCTGCAGGATCAAGTTTGCCCATATTATTTATTACTTCTCGTATGATATTTCCTCCACGCTTATCACTTCAGGTTTCCCTCATTTCGTGAGTTTCCATTTCACTCGCTCTCAATCGTGACAAAATTAAAGAAGTGATAGATTTACTGTCATCTACGTTGCGTATTTTGAGTGCTTTTGTATCACTATATAGGTCTTACCCAAGGGGGCGATAAAAGAGAAGGGAGAGCACAAATCGGTTATTAAAAAATAAAATAAAAACAAAAAGCTCCAACTGATGTCGGATGCCCACTGTTGATGTTTTTTTCCTCCCAAAAGTTGCAATGCAACCCTGGAAAATTGAAACGTATGATATAGGGACAGTAGAGGTGTTGTAGGAATGGAAGAGCCCAGACCCCGAATAAGCAGGGGCCGATGAACTGGCAGGGCTGAGCTCCCCCGGCTAAGCTGCCCCCCCTGGAGTGATTTGGAACTCTCCATACTTGTAATGTCCTGACGTTTGTGAACACAACTGCTATTGCATACCGCCCAAATTCAGCTTTTTTGCCCTGATCTTGGCATCATGCAATAGCAGTTGTGTTCACAAACGTCAGGACATTACGAGTACTCATAGTTATGGCTCTCCTGCTTCAGATATGGAGGTGTTACTTGTAGGTTCTTGCTGAAAATACAGCCACTTAGCAAAAGTCATCGTGAAATAGTTCTCTTTTGCCCGCGGGGTAAATAGCCCCCCCCACCTCCACACAGTTCCCCAATTGTGAAACCCCCCGCCCCCTTTAGGCCCACCAAAATGTCGACAAGAGGGGGGGGGGGGGAGTCCCCGTTTCCCGGATACTTTCGCCAGAGAATGCGCAAATATCGGCGATCCGGTAGGGAAGGGATCCCATGCGAAGACCTCGCTGGAAAGCGAATGGAGAAATAGGCGAGGAGGGCGAACAGACCTCACTATACTCGAGTACAGTACCAATAAAACGGCCATATCAATCTATCACATGCGGGAGAAAGCAAAAGAAGGAATTCGATGATCTAAAAGTTATGGTTGAACACATGAGAAAATGGTGGTCATACAGGAAAGGGGGGGTATCGATAATTGGAAATCGGGGCGGCTGAGAACTTGGCTGCTCATCGTGATCGGAAACCATCATCGATCATCTTTAGCCACTAGCGACAATCATTGGCCGACAATTCTACACGAACTGTTACACCCATCCACGTTGCACTATCACCGGTCCCAAACGACTGTGAGCCCACCCGTCACACCACCAACCAGTTACTAATGATATGAAATCTTACGTTGCATTATCATCGAAGGGCCGAAAGGCTAGCAGTTACCATATTGCACTACTAAGTACCCCTTTAACCAATAGAGTAGACAAGCAGGTCCTTATTTATTGGTCTGAAGGAGGAATGCGGGAAGTAGCGAAGGAGGGAGAAATAGGGCAAGAGATTGGTAGATGAAAGAAAGAGCGTCCTCCACTGTTGCCTTGATACGGTAGTTGTTGCCCCCTCATTTGTCTCCATCTGCCTTCCTTTTCTTATTCTCCACTGACTGTTGTCAATCACCCTTTCGTTCTTTCCTTTCTTTGATAGGCCCTTCGTCGCTTTCTTTTGTACCAGCTATAGACAATCGATTGCTGTCTCTCCGCATCAGAACTCTGAACCTGTTGTGCTTGAACTTTGTTGTTAAAAGAGACAAGGGTCAATGAAATGAAATAAAAGGTTGTAAGTGAAGTAGGAAGAATACCTTGGCATCTCTTGATTCCACCTACAACGGAAACTCGAAATTCCATATCCGATCGCAGCATCAAATATCTGTGAGGTCTCCGACAATAATACGTATGATCTACATTGTCGGGAGGCGATGAATTGCAAGAATACAGAATTTGCAAGCTCAGATATAAGTTAATGATTAGGGCAGACGGGAAAGAGGGGACAAAAGAGAGTCTGGAGGGAGGCGCAGATAGTCGCGGTTGAAGAGTTGAAGAGGGTAAAGAAGCCCGGAGCTAGTCGACTAGAATCGTGGCTGGGATTGGAGGTATCCACACTTGAGGTAGATTCGCTGTGGACGCAGGGTAGAGCGGGGTGCGACCATCTTTGTCTGGCTTGTCAGGGTTGACGTCTCTCCGGTCCAAAAGTTGCTTCACAAATTGCTTGTGCCTTTGCATCGCAGCCCGAGAAAGCAGTGTCATGCCCTCGTTGTCTGGCTTGTCGGGGTTGACATCTTGCCGATTTGAAAGTTGCTCCACTACTGACCCGTACCCACCATATGTGGCCTCGATGAGGGGTGAAATGTCGCGGTGGTCTGACCTTTCGGGGTCGGCTTCTTGCCGGTCTAAGAGTTGCTTCACCACTGAGCCCTGCTCATAGATTGCAGCCAACAAAAGTGGTGCCTTGCCCGTGTTGTCTGGCTTGTCGGGGTTGGCAGCTTCCTGTCTCGGCAACAGCTCCACCGCCTCCCCCTGCCCGCCCCTCACGACCCATGCCAGCGGAGTTATGCCGGCAGAATCTCCCTGGTTGGTATCATAGCCGTTCGTTCTTAGCGGGTCAGTTATAACATCAACAATTCCGAAAAAAGATAAAAACAGTGTAGTCCACCAAACAGTGGAGGAGCATTGACTTCTTAGTAAATCGCCTGATGTAGTATTTGGTCAAAGAGTGAGTTGGCGGCTACATGGTTCTCGTACTGGTCCAAGAGCTCCATTGCAAGTGATATCATCCGACCTGAAAGTTCTCTCTTCGCATGGGTGTCCCAATATCGCGAATGGTATTTCAGGAAGGGCATGCTTGAGAGGTCAGGTTGGCGTTTGGCAGGAAGAGCCTTGGCCCGGCCTGAGTTTAAATAGGTCAAACAGGTTTCCGCCATCTCCAGGTGAGCTCGGGGGAAAAGGTCGCGATGAGTAGAGAGGTACTCGAGGAGTGTGTGGTGGGTCAACCGGGCTGTCGAGGCTTCCCTATCTACCGTGACAAGACAGCAGGCGAGCAACGTCTTTGTCGCAGGGACATTGTCGCTATTGAAATGTGTAGATCCAATTTCCACAGCAAGCGCATGGCGCGGTCCGCCTACCCGTAATGGCCTTTCCGAATGACATATCCACATTAGTGTGGTCATAGCAAGTTTTGCTTTCTCCCCTTCTTGAGCTCTTATCCGTCCTAGTGCTGTCTCGTATGCATCTCCCAACCCTAACCCATCTCCCATCGCATTCAGCCTATTTCGCCTCCGATGGATTGTCGTTTCGCTCGGGATTGTTTCGACCTTGAGTGAAGCCATTAGGAATCTGTATTATCAGTATACGACTCGCGACGGTTTTCCTGGATCCCACATTGGTGCATAACTTACGTTTCAGAGGTCTCTTCTGGAATGCTCTTCATAATATCATTCTCTAAGCGGCTATCCATCGCCTCGGGAGTTGTGTCCTTCCCCGATCTCGCGCGCAGATATGTGACTATGTCGTCTTCTCTGGACGCTATTGATACACTTGTTGTTTTCCCACCTGGCTCCCTCTCAGCCGCCCCTCGGGTATGTGATCTTCCGGTCATGAAGATTCGTGTATTTGGCGACCCCCGAAGAATTTGTCCCAATGCACCAAGAACCTCTAGTCGATGCCTGGGAACACGCTCGTCGAGAGCATCAACACAGATGAATGTGGGTTGTAAAGATGTGACAGCTACCCACATCTCCACAATATCAGGAAGTTGTAGCCTCCGGCCCCCAATCGCCTTCTTCTGGCCCCGGAATTTCTGCACAATTTTCACCGGAATTGCTCCTAACCTACTTAGAAGCTGTTTGAGTAGAGAGCCCAGCATATTTGTCGGAAACTGGGCCTCCCGGGAAGTGAAGTCATAGTAAGAACAGGCGACTGCTATATCTTGTTCTATAACCTGATCGCATAAATGATCTACAACCACAGAACTACCACCGTGATCTGTCAGCAATCATGTCCTCGTTCCTCGCTGATGACGTCTCGTACCAGATGTAACTCTTTCCGGCCCCTGGCTCCTCATAGCAGAACAGTGCTACATGATTAGATCCACCATTCTCACTCCCATTATACCAACCCCTGAACTCTTTCGCTTCCAGTAGCCAGTCCCCTACGCTATCCACCCTCTGCTCGCAAATATCCTGATGTCGCACCTGGGGCTCCAAGGGTGACAACCAGGCTAGGATTTTTGGCTTATCATCGGTAGTGGCAAAGGTAATGTTATTCGACACATTGAAAGAATTGATGTTATCTGTAAAGGCTCGAGACATCGTTCGCTTTTTGCTGGTTGGAATAGTGTAGAGAATTGGGTGATGAAGGCCTTTGGACCTGTTGAGTTTCGAGAAAGCGGGGTCATCGCTTCGCCCCGCAACCATCTCATTGCATGGATCAGGGACTTGTGAAACCAAAACTCTTGCGCTTGTCTTTTTACTTGGGTGCCGCTGTGGACAAAACTCCCGAATAACCACTTCAATTCGCCCCTCGGCCGCCTCATTGCTCTATCATAATGAGAAAGGGTGAATATTCCAAACCCTTGCTCGGTGCTTGTACAGTATGATATGACTTCAATTATCATACCGGGGCAATCACTCAGTTCCGAAATTATACAAACATCACGAATTGCTTCTCCTCTGAACCTTAACAGATCTGTCCCAGAACCGCCTGTGATTAAATCCATGAAGCAAAGCCTGAACGGAGGCTGCGGGGCTAATATCACGGGAGGGATAAAGTCTTTATCCGTCATTCCGTGGCGTCCCGTGCTCAAGAGGCCTAGTTGGGGAAATAAACCTATCTGGAAAGTGACCGTCATTTACCGGAAACCAAGGCTCCGTTTACCTGACATTCCAGTCCTAAAACTTTCCTGTTCAAACTTGATGGCGGCCTCTCAGCCAGCACCATTTTCCCCAAATGTATTTACCCAATTTTCCACAGTATTAAATTATTCTTTCTAGATTGGCAAAACTTGACGTTGCCTCGGGGGAGAGTTTGCGAATTCCGCCGGGCCCTGGAAGGCACGCTACGGCAGGTAAACACCATACGCTTGCCTGCACACCTCCCACATCTCTAACCGTTAACCTCCCCTTAACGGTCGGTACCGTCTTGAGCTGCTAGATGGCGGTCTATAGGTAAACCGGCCCTAACTACTCGAGTAGTAAACTAAAACATATTCCACACATCCGCCCGGTGCCCTAGCAGACTAACTAATCAGATGGAGTTAACAAGATACCAAGGAAGAATAGTAGTCGCACCGCTTTCCCACCCGGTGGAAAAGCGAGGGGGGACTAGATGCAAAATCCATTACAATTGGCGTCTCTTTGGCGAACCTCTTCCACCATTCCGCCTCGCGGTCGAAATATAACAGGTAGATACAAGAATTGACAAAATTATGCGGAGAAATATGGTGGTTGACTGCTGCCCTTGGCGGTAGGGTTTGTACCCCAACGGCACCTATTTATCCTAGACGGGCTAACTTAGGTTGTAGAGCACTATTTTTGAAGAGGCTGTAAGCGTGCGTGTGGATTCTACGGCGTTTGAGAGGTCTTGGAGCGGATGAGAATAGGATACCATTGTTGAGCTCTGATTTTACACATAACGGGGTCCCGGGTATAATCACGGATCCTCACTCGTGATGTTTTCTCAATCGAAAAAGCACCCTACTTCGGCTCTACCGAACAAGTATCATAGTATGTACAATATGAGTATACCTATCGCTTTATTTAGCGCCGTCCCCCCTAATGCTCACCATCTGTTGGCCATCAATAGCTCTTTGATATTCCCGCTAGTGCCAGCTGTGAACGGAAAGAGGGATGGATTAAATACTCGGATTTACACTGCAAAATCACAATTCAGATTTGTAAATTCTTTTATGCAACAGGGCTCACTATATACTGAGAATAGGGTACTTAACCTTGTGTCTGATATCCTGAGCAATCCCCAAGAGTTAGCCGGTGGGTGGGGTGAGAATTGCTTTTACAAATAAACACTCTAATCCCGCAATGAATTATAGGATCTCCCCCATGCTTGAAACGGAATCTCTTGTCCCCCTGCCTGAAGCGCCTTGAAATATTCCCATTCCCTACCATAGGGATGTTAAAGGTAAGAGGTAAATCCAAGAAAAATAAGCGCGCTGCTGGTTCCGGCACCCGGTGGCCCGGCCACCAACCAGTCCTCCATCCAAAACGGACGGGGATAGGGTGTGAGCTGTGGCTTGGTCCATCCTTTTTTTGTTGCTTAGAAGCCTTGCGCCTATCAGTCCAAGGACCGACAGACTAAATTTATACCCCCGGATGCCCTCTAAGATGTCGTAAACTCGGCCAATCGACCACTATCCCGGCCTCCCTCCATTTTACTTCGCATCAAATATGCCCTTCGCGCTGGTGCGTCACTTCGTTTATGCATCACTTAGCACGGCAGACGGGCATCCTCATAGCAAACCCAATTAACTCTGCTCTTAGGGAGGGGGGGATACAATTATTACGCTAGTACCGGTAGCACTTCCTCGGATTGTGTGGTACCGTTATTGACGAATTCTAAGGCAGCAAGCAAAATGGGAAAATTTATCCCCAAGTAGAAAGTGTATTCATAGTTTAACCCTCAAGATCGGCTATGACGGCGTTCGTCACGTTCTTTGCGGGATCTTCCCAATATATGTAGACAGCGCCGAATTAGCAAAGCAAGACTCCTGTAGTCCTCGGCGGATGGCTCTCCGGGCGGGTACATCCAGCGGTACAACCTTACAGACCGGAGGTTATCATCCCCCCAACCGATATCAACCCGTTCATCGGCAACAAGAACATGCGCCACACCTCGGAACCCGCGGGCCTCCGCCAAACGCAGCGGCGTGTAGCCGCCTTTCGTCACAATGTTGACTTCAATATCCCTACGTGTCAAAAGCGCCCCAACCATCCGACCATGGCCCTCACGCGCAGCCAGATGCAGCGCCGACAGCCCATCACGCTCTTGGTGATTAACGTCTGTCCTTGGGTCCTCCAACAGCGCAAGGGCCACATCCACATAGTTCTCGAAGACAGCAACATGCAGAACATTCCGACAAGTGTCAGACTCAAAATTGACATCAATATCTCGCCGCCGCAGAAGGAGTTGTACTGCTGTAACGTGTGCCCGCTCCACCGCGTGCAAAAGCGGTGTTTTCCCGCTGGGGTTCTGTTCGTTTACGTCGATTCCCGAGCATCGCAGGAGTGTGCGGATGACAGTGGCGCTTTGACCCGATATCGCCGCATGTAGGGCTGTGCCGCTCCTGAAGCGTACCGTGTCGAGGATCCTTCGCTCTTGGATGAGGTGCTCGCAGGTGGGTCTGTCTACGCGGCTGGCGGCGCTAAAGAGAAGTCTCCTTGCGTACCTGCTAGCGTGATTGCGGAAAACCATGTTGATTATTTCATGGCTAAGGAGGGATGCTAGGCGTCGGTTTGTGCGGAGGAGAGCATTGAGGTTTGGGAAGTCGTTTAGTTCATGGGCTATCAGCAGTATTAACTCGTTTGGGAGTTGGAGGAATGGCATGGTCTTCGGATGAAGAAGAAAATGGGATGAGGTGAGGTCAAACTTGTCGTCTCTGGACTTGTTTGAGCGGCGATGCTCCGGAGTGGGATGTGTTCAGCCTCGGCCAAAGCCACCACACTACCAGAGAACTTTGGTACTATTATCTCGGGTTGCGGTTTTTTGCCAAGACAGGATCTTTGCTTCAGCTTCCATGGTACTCGTACTGGGGTGAGGGGGGAAATATTGGGACAAGCAGGGGAATAGTGGAATTACTCTAATTCGTAGTTATCATACTTTTTTGGTTCTTTGGTACTCCTTCCATGGTATGCGCAAACCTCTGCTACCACTGCTCGTCCCAATACTTCACCCCTACCCCTAGTACAATGGTACCTTGCGCCAGGGATAGACCTCTTAGACCACTAGGTCAACAATCTAAACCAACAGTAAAAAGTTCTTGAGGAAAACACATGAATTGTGGAAACTCCCTATAGAACTAGCCAAGAATCGCCCCTCTTCAATTCTATCGACTCTTTCCTAAATTAGGTGATTTAGACAAGAAGTACACGCTTTGTATGAAATATGAAAATGCACTTCGTTCCGGACGCCCAGTGCGATGTGGCTGAGTGTGTGGCTAGTGCTCCAGTTTGGCTGGTAAGCACCATGTGCTGCGGCTGAGGTTTAGATTAATCTCGCATTGATAGTAATCATTGATTGGCAGGTTTCACAGACGCGGCTTCAGGAGGACTCTGTTTATCTATGACTATAAATGGAAGAAAATCTGTTAGATTTACGACACAGCTAGCTCCTTATAACCCTAATGTGATTTCATGATTGCCCAACAGCACAACCCACAGCACAGTACAGGCCAGTACTGGAGCAAAGCATCATAATACAATGTCATACTTGTATATCGTGACGTTACTAACATCACGGGGCCTTCGTGGAAGGGATTGAAGAAAGGTGTAGGATGATAATGTCTTTTGCGTGTTCGTCTATTTTAAAAGAAATATTTGTATTATAATATTTGCTCTTTTGGGAATACTAATACTCTTCCTGATCTCAGCCTCCGATGTGCTGTTTATTATTTTCGGGGTAGTGTTATTCATGAGTTTATCGCACAGATATCTAACGACACCATTTACCGTAGCCTGTATCGATATAAGAGTTGCCGTTCCACTTGATCTCTTCTCCACCTCACTCACCCGTGGTCTTCCGGTCATAAATAAGCCAGTAATTCGGTGGCCCCTGCAGAATCTGCTGCAGTGGTTCAGGAACTACCATTCGATGCTCTGGCACACATTTCTTCAAGCGCAGCAACACATTCAAACATGAGCTTTGTGGCCGTAATGGTTTGGAACATCTTCGAAATCCCAGAGATCTGTAGCTCTCTACCCCATCGTCTCAGTTCGTTGGTTTCCGGCAGTCAGGCTCCTATACCGTCCACCCGCTCGGCTCTGGTGTCCCGATACTGTACCCCTGACTCTAATGGAGACTCCATGCCAGTACTTTAGACTTTTCATCAGGGGCAGTGTAGTTAAAGCTATTTGCGGTATTGATAGAGTTACGGTTGTTGCTGAAATGTTGTGACTTTGCGATTTTCACCTCTTTGTATGTTATTGAGAGCAAGATATTAGTTAGCCTAGAGTCTGTTAAAACGATTACCTAGAACGGAGGAAAAGTGGGGCCAATGGTAAAGCCTTGTGGAGAGGTTGTTTGTTAACTGTTCAACTACTGGGCGCGAAATTCATTTCGCAAAAGCTCGAGGGCCAATTGTTTCAAGAACACTTAAGGCCCTGTTTGGCAGGCCAACTTTTGTAAGATAACACCTTACAAATTGCGGTTTGTAAGGTTTACCTTATAAAATGCAGTTTTTAAGGTAAACCGTGTTTGGCAGCACATTGTTTGAGAGGTAGGGTTTGGGAACCTTATGAACCGTGGTTTGGAAGCAGCATAGCTTAGGGTTTAAGAGAGTTTTGAAAGCAGACTGGTGACTGGTAAATATGGGGGTTTGCCCTAATAAACTCGATTTACTACTCTAATAATGTTATTTTCTCCACCCGTGTTTAGGGTTGAGCCCGAGTAGCCACACATGTATAGCGTCTATCATACCTTATAAAAGTTCTTTCTCTTGTTTGGTAAACTATACCTTACAAACTACGGCTTGGCACACCTTACAAAACTCAGTTTGGGAAACCTTACAAACCGCAATCTGCAGGGTGTTATCATACCTTACAAAGGTTGGCCTACCAAACAGGGCCTAAGTAAATTTCCACGTAGCAGTCTTACTGTACTGGTCAGATCACTTGGGACACTTTGAAATTGCTGTGTCATCGATCCCAGCAATCAGGGGCAAAAAACCCCAAGAGAGAATATTGCTTTTTGGACGCGGTATAGCTTGGAAGAGCTTTGGAGAAGTGAACTTGGTATCATTAACTGCTATTCGCAATTCTGTTAACCTGATCTACTAAGCCTATTGTGGCATATTTTGGTAGGCCCGCGCACGCTCCCCCCCCCGACACGCCAGCCAAGTACCTGATCCCCGGATAGTGGATCTTACGAGTAAATACGGTATTGCCGAAAAACAGAAGCTGAGTCAGAAACAACTGACACGTTTAGAGTTTACCGGTACAGTACTTTTTTCAGGGGTGGGCGTGCGTCATGCCACCCTTATGATGGAGGTGTTATCAATCGTGTGCTCGTGTGTTGACATGAGGGGAGGAAGGTTCTGGTGTTGTTCTTTATGGAGGTTGCTAGCTACGGTCACCTTAAGTATCATAGTGAAAACTCTGCTCGCACTGTATATGTGATAGCCCTATGTCTCCGCATATGCCCTATACATTCGTTCTTGCCCTAGAACGTTCCTAATGTCCATACTTCAGTGTTCCTTCATACACGTAAGCGCTCCCTCTACCTCCGCTATCTCTGCTCCCGATACAGTTCTCCATTACTGGGATTATTATGCCATCAGCTCCCCGGTAATTCTGTGATCTCGCATCAATGATATCCAACCAAAAACTTTAGAGTGCGGTCATGTCTAAGGTTTCCCCATCACCAAACAACTTTGCTTGGTGCCAACTTGGGCAGCAGGCTTGAGATATGGAATGCTGGAATCGTATATAATTTTCGAATAATAGTCAACGACTTTGCAGATAACCAGGGTATTGAAAAGAGTTTTGAGAGTACTACCGGTGATCAGCCCCTCCGGTCTCTACTGCTTTGGAGTCCACCACACAAAAAGCATGGAGCGCTGCAGGCATGCTCCAAAATACTGTACTAGTCAGGTCACTTGGAACAGTCAGCTGTCAGCATCGAGTGTCCAGTCCTACCAAAACGGGGTTTTGTCAGTGTCAGCAGTATGGTGTCCCAAAATTCTTAACAGGTCAGCTCCTAATTTTCTTCACGAATTACTGTATTTTCCAAAATTTATCGAAAGAATCAAGAAATTAAGAAAAATTATCTACGTTGTCCCAGAAGTCTTTGATGTCAGCATTCCATGTCCCAACTCATCAGACACATTTTTGGTGTCCGTGGGTCTAGAGGGTGAATACCGTATTATATTGAATCACTGTCTAGAACTACCTCGGGGGTACATCGTAGTCCTTATTAAATAGAACTTAATATTAGTCTAGTTCTATTTCAATTCAATTCTAGTGAGAGGATTCCCCTCCCTCTCAGTGATAATAATTCCAACCTCTCAGCACTATAGTGTGGTGGGGCCACACCATAAATGACGAGTCAGAAGAGTTATAAACCCTCCTTTCGCACACTCTCTTCCACCACCCCAAGCACCACAGAACACCCCAACCGGAAATGGAGTTTGTCAGAGAAAACTTTGGGCTTGTTCAAGTCGTCTCTTCAATTCTTTTTGTGCTGATTATTTATTGTTCTTCCAAAAGGGTACATAACAACTCTCCCGCTGGCTAAGCAGGCTCCATACTAACCATGATCAGAAGAGCAATGCACCTCTAGTCGGAATCGAACCTGGGATCCTGGGATCCCTTAAAACGCCCTACCGTTGGATGCAAGATCCAATGAGCCTTTTGAAAGAGGGTACTGAAAAGGTATTGTTACATACAGTCGAAGGAGCAAGCGAGGGTGAACTAATAAAGATAGTACGGAAAATACGGCAAATCCTTCAGAATCACGACTCCCGCTAAGGACATAATAGTTTTTTCAAGTCAAGAAGTACTCCAGGAGCTGAAATCCTTACCAGCGAGTGTAGCCGCTATGCGCCCCGCTGGGGATGAGGTTAGTTTTATGCTTGGTCTGAAAAAGGGTTATTGTGGCACCTGTACCACTAACTTAACGATGGCGCAGATGATCAGAACTAAATATACTTTCCATGAGGGGCTGCTTCAGGATGCGTATCATGTGGACTTGATGCGGAAAAATATGACGGAAAAGTTGTCGAGTTTGCTTCCGGATATCGTTGATGAGATTACCGATGCGTTTGAGGAGTTGACGGATATCAAGAATGGTGAACTACTAGTTCCAATCAGTACTCTCGAGGGTTCAAAAGTTCTATTATGGCTAACACTATAGGTAGAGTGGACTAACATCAATGTGTTGGATATATCAATTGGTGTGGTATCTAGGTATTTCATATTCCACTGGGGGGTTTGTAAGTTCGGAGAACAGCCAAAGACTAACCTTGTGGAATAGAGCAACGGGCAGGATTTTTGGTACGCAAAACCACCCACTTTCACTGAATCAGATGCACTAACATTCCCAGTCGGTCTGCCCACCTGCCGAAATCAGGAGTACCTCGATAGTATGAGCGAGTTCTCACTTAACGTCATGAAGAGTGCAACAATAATAGATATCCTCCCTTGGTTTCTGCGATGGTAATTCTGAGTCTTGAGGACACCTTCCGGCGCAATTGGCGATTTGGTAACATAGGTCCCAAATTGCTAACCGAGGTTGGGGGATTTAGGATTGTCGCGAGATTTTTTCTGAAAAAGAACGCTGCCCAAGACGTTATAGTGAAACATATCGCGCCTCTATTCGAGACTCGCAAGAGGACGGAAATGCCCAAGGCAAATATCGAAACAACTACAGTAAGTAGACAGAGCATGCTCCTCCCCAAGCCAAGTTATAGTCATAATGACACAATTTTAGTCGGATGCAATTCAATGGATTCTTGATGCTACTCCTCCGGGCACCCCGACTTTGAAGTTGGTTCAGAGACTAATGTTTTTTAATTTTGCATCTATTCATACTTCCTCAATAGTAAGCCCTTCCCCTTCATTCTGCTAGCGGTCTCTATAAAACCTAGAGGACTAAACAAGTAGCACAGACATTAGCCCACGTTTTGTACGATCTCGCAGAAAACCCCGAATTCCAAGATCCCCTCTGCACAGAGATAGAAGAGGCATTAAGGACTGAGGGTGGCTGGACCAAGCAAGCTCTCACAAAAATGAAGAAACTTGATAGTGTTCTTCGCGAGTCTTCGCGCATGAATGGGACTAACCTTGGTATTTAAACATTTCTCTCTTCCAATCTCGTGAGATACAGCAGGGTTCTAACATATTTCCTTTAGTCACTGTGGTTCGTAAAGTCTTAACCCCCCACACATTCGTGGATGGCACATACACGCCGAAAGGGGTGTGGGTATGCTCATCCACAGCCACTATCCACTACTCACCCGACCTCTACGAAAATCCAGAAACATTTGACGGCTTCAGATTCTATAAAATGCGCCAACTGGAAGGGAATGCACATCATTACCAGATGGCTAGCCCCGGTTTGGACTACTTGGCGTTTGGGATTGGAAAGAATTCCTGTCCTGGCAGGTTTTTCGCTACTAATGAGCTGAAGATTGCTGTGGCATACATTTTATGCAACTACAGGTTAAGGCTCAATGGAGGGGTTGGTGGTAAGAAACCGCCAAATGTTTGCTCGGGTATTGTCTGCCTGCCGAATCCGACTGTTGGCATAGAGATGAAGGAGAGGGAAGGCAGGGTGAACTCAGTCTTGTTTCCTGGTCATGTGACTTCTCATGAGCGGTAACATTTAGGGGTATAGGAGGTGATGGTTTAGTCTCTTTAATCTTGTTAGCTATTATTATCGTTTGGTTTGTATGTCATTGCACTTGTGAAGGCATTGGGCTATGAAGTATAAGTATCATACCCACGAATATGTTTTCGTACAAGACAAGGATTATTCTGCTGTAGCGTGCGAAAACATATCCCCGGGTACTGTACCCGTACAAAGAGTGGCCGGGACTTAGTAGCCCGTCGAAACCCACCCCATAGGGGCCTGCAGGAGTCTCAAGTTTGCCCATGTTATTACCTCTGGTATTTCCTCCATGCTTATCACTTTATGTTTCCCTCATCCCGTAGGCTTCCTTCTCACTCGCCCTCAATTGTGACAAAATTAAAGTAAAAGATCCGCCGCCATCCACGTTGCTTATTTTAAATGTTTTTGTGTGGCTATATATATCTTATCCAAGGAGGGGATAAAAGGGAAGGGAAAGCACAAAGGGGTTATTAAAAAAGTAAAAATAACAATTTCTAACTAATGTCGGATGACCACTGTTGGTGGTTTTCTCTCTCCCAAAGGTTGCGAAGCAACCCTGAAAAACTGAAACGTATAATATAGGGACAGTAGAGGTGTTGTAAATTTAGGAATGGAAGAGCCCAGACCCTGAGTGAGCAGGGGCTAATCTGGGCTCCTCCGGCTAAGCTGGCTCCCCCTGGAGTGATTTGGAAATCTCCATACTCATAGCTACGGCTCTCCGCTGCTTCGGATATGGAGGTATTTTACCTGTATTATAGGTTCCCGCTGAAAGTACAGCCACTCGGCAAAAGTTATCGTGAAATAGTTCTCTTTTGCCCGTGGAATAAATGGGCCCCCGCCCCCACACAGTTCCCCAATTTCGCAATCCCCCGGGGCCTTTAAGCCCACCAAAATCTCGCCAAGTGGGGGTGGGGGTCCCCGTTTCCCGACTACTTTCGCTAGATGAATGCGCATATATCAACAGTCCGGTAGCGAAGCCCGCGCGGAGACCTTGCTAAAAGGCGAATAGAGAAATAGGCGAGTAAAGTTAGTAATTTATAGAGTGAACAGGCCTCGCTATCAGCACGATACCGATAGAATGGCAATATCAATCCATCATTTACAGGAGGAAGCAAAAGAAGAAATTCAATGACCTAAAAGGTGCGGTTGAACAAATGTGAAAGAGGTGATCATACAGGAAAGGGGGGTATCGATAATTAGAAGCCGAGACTGTTGAGAATTTGGGTGCTCACCGTGATCGGAAATCATCATCGGTCACCTTTAGTCACTAGTGACAACCATCGGCCGACAATTCTGTTACACCCACGTTGCACTATCACTGGTCCCAAACGACTGTGAACTCATCCGCCACACTACCAACTAGTTCCTAGCGATATGAAATCTTACGTCGCATTATTATTGAAGGACCAAACAGCTAGCATGTTGCACTACCGAATACCCATTTGACGAATAGAGTAGACAGGCAGGTCCTTATTTATTGTTCTGAAGGGGGAATACGGTAAGGAACGACGGAGGGAGAAATAAGGCAGGAGATTGGTAGATAAAAGAAAGACTGTCCTCCACTGTTGTCTTGATAATTGCTATCCCATTTTGTCTCCATCTGTCTTCCATTTCTTACCCCCTACTGACTGCTGTCAATCACCCTTTCGTTCTTTCCTTTCTTTGATAGGCCCTTTGCCGCTCTCTTTTATACCCGCTATAGACAATCGATTGCTGTCTCTCCGCATCAGAACTCTGAATCCGTTGTGCCTGAACTGTGTTGTTAAAAGAGATAAGGGTCAATGAAATGCAATGAAAAGTTGTAAGTGAAGTAGGAAAAATACCTTGGCACCTCTTGATTCTACCTACAACGGAAACTCGAAATTCCACATCCAATCGCAGCATTAAATATCTGGGAGGTCTCCGATAATTTATTATACGTATGACTTACATTGCGGGGAGGTGAATTGCAAGAATACAGAATTTGCAAGCTCGGATATAAGTTAATGATCAAGGCAGACCAGTGTTCCCAACCGTCCAGTCCTCCGTCTTTGGGTGAGGACGGGACGGACTACGGCTCATAGTCCGTCTTTTTGGGGGTGCTAGGACGGACTGCGCCCCGGAAGGTGAGGACCGGGCGGACTATAGGGGACTATAGTCCTAGCCCTTGGACCTCCTGTATTGGCCAAGTTGAGATCATACACCTCCGAACGGATTCTTTTCACTTCATAAGACATCACTCGTGCCGTCCCCGGGCGTCGCTGTTGGAGCGTCCTTCCATATTTGGTATGGTTGACTGCGGGGCGTTATGTAAGCCAGGGATGTGGCGGCGGCGATGCGGCGGCGAGTGAGGCTCTGAACTGGGGAAATCGTGACTGCGTCTTTTCTTGTTACATAGCCGGGGTCACCTACCTTTCTCTCTGTCTCAACCAATACAACAACAGTCGTTTCAACAGTCGCCGGTAGTCCCCTGCCATCCCGCCCCGGACGGTTGGGAACACTGAGGCAGACGGGAAAGAAGGAGTGTGTCGGGCGAAATATATGAAGGGCGCGTCGTAGTCCCCCGTAACCCGAGGAAGAGGGGGAGAGGGGGACAAAGAGAGCCTGGGGGGAGGGCAGGTGGTCGTGGTTAAAGAGTTGAAGAGGGTGAAGAAGCCCGGAGCTAGTAGACCGGAAACAAGGCTGGGATTGGAGGTTTCCACGCTTGCAGTGGATTCGCCACTCCTTCATGGCCTGTGGTGGGCGCATGGTAGGGTGGAATGCGACGATTTTTGTCTGGCTTGCCGGGGTCGACGTCTTGCCGATCTAAAAGTTGCTTCACAACTTGCTCGTGCCCTTTCATTGCAGCCCACGAAAGCGGTGTCTTGCCCTCGTTGTCTGGCCTATCGGGGTTGACATCTTGCCGGTCTAAAAGTTGCTTCGCCACTGACTCGTACCCACCATAGGTGGCCTCGATGGGGGGTGAAATGCCGCGATGGTCTCACTTTTCGGGGTCGACGTCTTGTCGGTCTAAGAGTTGCTTCACCACTGAGTCCGCCCATAGATTGCAACCAACAAAAGTGGTGTCTTGCCCGTGTTGTCTGGCTTGTCGGGGTTGGCAGCTTCCTGTCTCAGCAATAGGACCACCGCTTCCCCCTGCCCGCCCCTCACGGCCCATGCTAGCGGAGTTATGCCGGCAGAATCTCCCTGGTTGGCATCATAGCCGTTCGTTCCTAGAAGACCAGTCATAACATCAACAATTCCGAAAAAAGATAAACGTGTAGCCCACCAAACAGTGGAGGAGCATTGACTTCTTAGTAAATCGCCCGATGTAATATTTTCTCAAAGAGTGAGTTGGCGGCTACATGGTTCTCGTACTGGTCCAAGAGCTCCATTGCAAGTGATATCATCCGACCTGAAAGTTCTCTCTTTGCATGGGTGCCCCAATATCGCGAACAATATTTCAGGAAGGGCATGCTTGAGAGGTCAGGTTGGCGTTTGGCAGGAAGAGCCTTGGCCCGGCCTGAGTTTAGATAGGTCAAACAGGTTTCCGCCATCTCCAGGTGAGCTCGGGGGAAAAGGTCGCGATGAGTAGAGAGGTACTCGCGGAGTGTGTGGTGGGTCAACCGGGCTGTCGAGGCTTCCCTATCTACCTTGACAAGCCCCTGACAGCAGGCGAGCAACGTCTCTGCCGCAGGGACATTGTCGCTATTGAAATGTGTAGATCCAATTTCCACAGCAAGCGCATGGCGCGGTTCGTCTACCCGTAATGGCCTTTCCGAATGACATATCCACATTAGTGTGGTCATAGCAAGTTTTGCTTTCTCCCCTCCTTGAGCTCTTATCCATCCTAGTGTTGTCTCGTATGCATCTCCCAACCCTAACCCATCTCCCATCGCATTCAGCCTATTTCGCCTCCGATGGATTGTTTCTCTCAGGATTGTTTCGACCTTGAGTGAAGCCATTAGGAATCTATATTATCAGTATACGACTCGCGACAGTTTTCCTGGATCCCACATTGGTACATACGTTTCAGAGGTCTCTTCTGGAATGCTCTTCATAATATCATTCTCTAAGCAACTATCCATCGCCTCGGGAGTTGTGTCCTTCCCCGATCTCGCGCGCAGATATGTGACTATGTCGCCTTCTCTGGACGCTATTGATACACTTGCTGTTTTCCCACCTAGTTCCCTCTCAACCACCCCCCGGATATGTGATCTTCCGGTCGTGAAGATTCGTGTATTTGGCGACCCCCGAAGAATTTGTCCCAATTCACCAAGGACCCCTAGTCGATGCCTGGGAATACACTCGTCGAGAGCATCAACACAGATGAATGTGCGTTGTAAAGATGTGACAGCTACCAACATCTCCACAATATCAGGGAGTTGTAGCCTCCGGCCCCCAATCGCCTTCTTCTGGCCTCGAAATTTCTGCACAATTTTCACCGGAATTGCTCCTAACCCACTTAGAAGCTGTTTGAGTAGAGAGCCCAGCATATTTGTCGGAAACTGGGTCTCCCGGGAAGCGAAGTCATAGTAAGAACAGGCGACTGCTATATCTTGTTCTATAACCTGGTCGCGTAAATGATCTACAACCACAGAACTACCACCGTGATCTGTCAGCAATCATGTCGTTCCCCGCTGATGTTCTCTCGTACCAGATGTAACTCTTTCCGACCCCTGGCTCCTCATACCAGAACAGTGCCGTATGATTAGATCCACCATTCTCATTACCATTATACCGGCCCTTGAACTCTTCCTTTTCCAGTAACCAGTTCCCTACGCTATCCGCCCTCTGCTCGCAAATATCCTGATGTCGCACCCGGGGCTCTAATGGTGGCAACCAGGCCAGGATTTTGGGTTCATCATCGGTAGTGGCAAAGGTAATGTTATTCGACACATTGAAAGAATTGATATTATCTGTAAAGGCTCGAGACATCTTTCGCTTTTTGCTGGTTGAAATAGTGTAGAGAATTGGGTGATGAAGGCCTTTGGACCGGTTGACAAAGTTTCGGTAAGTTTCGGGAAAGCGGGGTCATTGCCTCGCCCCGCAACCATCTCATTGCGTGGATCAGGAACTTGTGAAACCAAAACTCTTGCGCTTGTATTTTTACCTGGGTGCCGCTGTGTACAAAACTCCCGAATAACCACTCCACTTCGCCCCCCGGCCGTCTCATTGCTCTATCTAATGGGAAAGGGTGAATACCCCAAATCCCTGCTCGGTGGTGGTATAATATGATATCAACTATCATACCGGAGCAATCACTCAGTTCCAAAACTATACAAACATCACGAATTGTCTCCTCTGAACCTTAAAAGATCGGTCCTAGAATTATCTGTGATTAAATCCATGAAGCAAAGCCTGAACGGAGGCTGCGGGGCTAATATCACGGGAGGGATAAAGTCTTTGTCCGTCATTCCGTAGCGTGCCGCACTCAAGAGATCTAGTCGAGGAAATAAACTTATCTGGAAAGTGCCCATCATTTACCTGAAACCAAAGGGGACTAGATGCAAAATCCATTACAATTGGTGTCTCCTTGGCGGACCTCTTTAATGATTCCGCCTTGCAGCCGAAATCTAACAAGTAGATAATAATTATTATGATACAAGAATTGACAAAATTATGCGGGGAAATATGGTGGTTGACTTCTGCATTTGGCGGTAGGGTTTGTACCTCAGCGGCACCTATTTATCGACGGGCTAGGCTGTGGAGCACTATTTTTGGAAACGGCGTTTGAGAGGCCTTGGAGCGGATGAGAATAGGATACCATTGTTGAGCTCTGATTTTACACATAACGGTGTCCCTGGTATAATCATGGACCCTCACTCGTGATGTTTTCTCAATCGAAAAAGCACCCTACTTTGGCTCTACCGAACAAGTATCATAGTATATACAGTGTGAGTATACCTATAGCTTTATTTCGCGCCCCCCCCCCCATGCTCACCATCCGTTGGCCATCAATAACTCTTCGATAGGTTGTGTGATATCGTCATTGACGAATTCTAAGGCAGCAGGCAAAATCGGAAAATTTATTCTCAAGTAGAAAGTGTATTCACAGTTTAACCCTCAAGATCGGCTATGATGTGTTCGTTACGCTCTTTGCGGGATATTCGTAAAAAATGTAGACAGCGCAGAAGTTGCAAAGCAAGACTCCTGTACTATGAAAATGCACTCCGTTCCAGAGGCCCAGCGCAATGTGGCTGAGTGTGTGGCTAGTGCTCTAGTTTGGCTACCAATATGCGCTATGTGCTGCGGCTGAGGTTAACTGTAGATTAACCTCGTATTGATAGTAATCATTGATTGGCAGGTTTCACAGATGCGGCTTCAGGAGGACTCTATTTATCTATGACTATAAATGGAAGAAAATCTGTTAGATTTACGATACAGCTAGCTCTTTATAACCCTAATGTGATTTCATGATTGCCCAACAGCACAACCCACAGTACAGGACAGTACTGGAGCAAAGCATCATAATACAATGTCATACCATTATATCGTGAAGTTACTAACATCACAAGGTTTTCGTGGCAGGATTGAAGAAAGGTCTAGGTTGATAACGTCTTTTGCGTGCTCGCCTATTTTAAAAGAAATATTTGTATTATAATATTTACCCTATAATTCGGTGGCCCCTGCAGAATCTGCCGCAGTTATTCAGGAACTACCATTTGATGCTCTGGCACACATTCGTCAAGTGCGGCAACACATACAAACATGAGCTTTGTAGCCGTAATGGTTTGGAACATCTTTAAAATCCCAGAGATCTGTAGCCCTCTACCTCTAATACTCTTTCTCTGCTCCCGGGAACCCTGGACTGCCACTTCTGGATTTTTTTTCAGTCCGCTGACAAGTTGTCTCAACAGGCCGAGCACATTCACTAGTGACTGCTCATTCCAGGCAGCAGAGTCGAAGTAAAAACATAACGGCGGTATCTTGCTCCCCGGTTACATTGCACAACTTGCCTGTGACCAGCGAACTCTTATCGCAACCTATCAGCAATACCATCTTTGATCTCAGCCGACGGTACATTCTCTCTTACAAGATATAGCTCTTTCCCACTCCTGGATTCCCGTCGCAGAATAAGGTCGCATGATTAGACTCATCTTCATTATTGGCATTATGCCATCGTCCGAGTTAGTTGGTTTCCGGCAGTCGGGCTCCTATACCGTCCACCCGCTCGGCTCTGGTGTCCCGATATCGTACCCCTGACTCTAATGGAGACTCCGTGCCAGTATTTTAGGCTTTTCGTCGGGGGCAGTGTAGTTAAAGCTATTTGCGGTATTGATAGAGTTACGGTTGTTGCTGAAATGTTGTGACTTTGCGATTTTCACCTCTTTGTATGTTATTGAGAGCAAGATATTGGTTAGCCTAGAGTCTGTTAAACAATTACCTAGAACGGAGGAAAAGTGGAGCCAATGGTGAAGCCTTGTGGAGAGGTTGTTTGTTAACTGTTCAACTACTGGGCACGAAATTCATTTCGCAAAAGTTCGAGGACCGATTGTGTCAAGAACACTAAGTAAATTTCCACGTAGCAGTCTTATTTTGAAACATTCCTACGGCACTTGTGTGGTGCGCTCCAAAGCAGTAGAAACCGGAGGAGCTGATCACCGGTAGTACTCTCAAAACTCTTTTCAATACCCGGGTTATCTGCAAAGTCATTGACTATTATTCGAAAATTATATACGATTCCAGCATTCCATATCTCAAGCCTGCTGCCCAAGTTGGCACCAAGCAAAGTTGTTTGGTAATGGGGAAACCTTAGACATGACCGCACTCTGAAGTTTTTGGTTGGATATCATTGATGCGAGATCACAGAATTACCGGGGAGCTGATGGCATAATAATCCCAGTAATGGGGAGCTGTATCGGGAGCAGAGATAGCGGAGGTAAAGGGAGCACTTACATGTATGAAGGAACACTGAAGTGTGGACATTAGGAACGTTTTAGGGCAAGAACGGATGTATGGCATATGCGGAGACATAGGGCTATCACATATGCAGTGCGATCAGGGTTCTACTTAAGGTGACCGTAGCTAGCAACCTCCATAGAGAATAACACACTAGAACCTCTCCTCCCCTCACGTCAACACACGAGCACGCGGTTGATAGCACCTCCATCACAAGGGGGGTATGACGCACGCCCACCTTGAAAAAAAGTACCGGTAAACTCTAAACGTGTCAGTTCTTTCTGACTCGGCTTCCGTTTTTCTCCAATACCGTATGTACTCGCTAGATCCACTATCAGGGATCGGGTACTTGGCTGGCGTGTCGGGGGGGCTACCAAAATATGCCACAACAGGCTTAGCAGGTCAGGTTAACAGAATTGCGAATAGCAGTTAATGATACAGTAGCTACCAAGTTCAGCTCTCCCAAGCTCTCCCAAGTTATACCGCGTCCAAAAAGCAATATTCTCTCTTGGGGTTTTTTGCCCCTGATTGCTGAGATCAATGACAGTGGATCTAGCGGGTGAATACGGTATTATTAATTGAATCACTATCCAGAACTTCCTCGGGGGCACATCGTAGTCCTTATTAAATAGAACTTAATATTAGTCCAATTCTATTTCAATTCAATTCTAGTGAGAGGATTCCCTCAGTGATAATATTTCCAACCTCTCAGTACTATGGTGTGGTGGGGCCACAGCATAAATAACGAGTCAGAAGAGTTGTAAACCGTCCTTTCTCACACTCTCTTCCACCACCCCAAGCACCACAGAACACCCCAACCGGAAATGGAGTTTGTCAGAGAAAACCTTGGGCTTGTTCAAGTCGTCTCTTCAATTTTTTTTGTGCTGATTATTTATTGTTCTTCCGAGAAGGTACATAATAACTCTCCCGCTGGCTAAGCAGGCTCCATACTAACCATGATCAGAAGAGCAATGCGCCTCTAGTCGGCATCGAACCTGGGATCCTGGGATCCCTTAAAACGCCCTACCGTTGGATGCAAGATCCAATGAGCCTTTTGAAAGAGGGTGCTGAAAAGGTATTGTTATATACGGTCGAAGGAGCAAGCGAGGGTGAACTAATAAAGATAGTACGGAAAATACGGCAAAGCCTTCAGAATCACGACTCCCGCTAGAGACATAATTGTTTTTTCCAACCAAGAGGTACTCCAAGAGCTGAAATCCCTACCAGCGAGTGTAGCCGCTATGCGCCCCGCTGGGGATGAGGTTAGTTTTATGCTTGGTCTGAAAAAGGTTTATTGTAGCACCTATACCTCTAACGACGGTGTAGTTGGTCAGAAGTGAATATACTTTCCATGAGGGGATGCTTCAGGATGCGTATCATGTGGACTTGATGCGGAAAAATATGACGGAGAAGTTGTCGAGTTTGCTTCCTGATATCGTTGATGAGACTACCGATGCATTTGAAGGGTTGACGGATATCAAGAATGGTGAACTGCTACTTCCAATCAGTACTCTCGAGGGTTCAAAAGTTCTATTATAGCTAACACTGTGGGTAGAATGGACTAACATCAATGTGTTGGATGTATCAATTGGTGTGATATCTAGGTATTTCATATTCTACTGGAGGGTTTGTAAGTTCGGGGAACAGCTAGAGACTAACCTTGTGCTATAGAGCAACGAGCAGGGTTTTTGGTACGCAAAACCACCCACTTTCACTGAATCAGGTGCACTAACATTTCCAGTCGGTCTGCCCACCTGCCGAAATGAGGAGTATCTCGATGGTATGAGCGAGTTCTCACTTAACGTCATGAAGAGTGCAACAATAATAGATGCCCTTCCTTGGTTTCTACGATGGTAATTCTCTGAGTGTTGAAGACGCTTTCCTGTGCAATTGGTGATTTGGTAACATAGGGTCTCAGATTGCTAACTGAGATTGGCGGATTTAGGATTGCGAGTCTTTTTCTGAGAAAGAGGGCTACCCAAGACATTATAATGAAGCATATAGGGGGATTATTCGAGACCCGCCAAAGGACGGAAACGCCCCACACAAATTTCGCAACAACTACAGTAAGTATACAGAGCCTGCTCCTCCCCAAGCTAAGTTATAGTCATAATGACACAATTTTAGTCGGATGCAATTCAATGGATTCTTGATGCAGCGCCTCTTGGGAGCCCGACGTTGAAGTTGGTTCACAGACTAATGTTCTTTAATTTTGCATCTGTTCATACTTCCTCAATAGTAAGCCCTTCTCCTTTCTTCTGCTAGCTGTCTCTATAAAGCCTAGAGGACTAAACAAGTAGCACAGACATTAGCCCACGTTTTATACGATCTCGCAGAAAACCCCGAATTCCAAGATCCCCTCTGCACAGAGATAGAAGAGGCATTAAGGACTGAAGGTGGCTGGACCAAGCAAGCTCTCACAAAAATGAAGAAACTTGATAGTGTCCTTCGCGAGTCTTCGCGCATGAATGGGACTAACCTTGGTATTCAAACACCCCTTTTACAATCTGGTGAGATACAGCAGGGTTTTAACAGAGTTCCTTTAGTCACTATGATTCGTAAAGTCATAACCCCCCACACATTCGTGGATGGCACATACGCGCCGAAAGGGGTGTGGGTATGCTCATCCACAACCACTATCCACCACTCACCCGACCTGTACGAAAATCCAGAAACATTTGACGGCTTCAGATTCTATAGAATGCGCCAACTGGAAGGGAATGCACATCATTACCAGATGGCTAGCCCCGGTTTGGACTACTTGGTTTTTGGGATTGGAAAGAATTCCTGTCCCGGCAGGTTTTTCGCTACTAATGAGCTAAAGATTGCTGTGGCGTATATCTTATGCAACTACAGGTTAAGGCTCAATGGAGGGGTCGGTGGCAAGAAACCGCCGAGTGTTTGCTCGGGTATTGTCTGCCTGCCGAATCCGACTGTTGGCATAGAGTTGAAGGAGAGGGAAGGCAGGGTGAACTCAGTCTTGTTTCCTGGTCATGTGACTTCTCATAAGCGCTAGAATTCAGGGGTATAGGAGGTGATGGTTTAGTCTCTTTAGTCTTGGTATCATAGCTATTATTTTATTATCATTTAATTTATCTATCATTGCACGCACTTGTGAAGGCATTGAGCTATGAAGTATGATATAAGTACCCACGAATATGTTTTCGTAAAAGACAGGGATTATTCTGCTGGTTAACTATCCTGTAGCGTATGAAAACATATCCCCAGGTACAAGGGTAGGAACCTATTAGCCGGGGCAGACAGGGAGATATTTCTCTTGTTAACCTTGAATAACTGTTCCATAACTTCTTACCGGATCCTGTAGCCCGTCCAAACCCACCCCATAGGGGCCAGGGGCAGGAGTCTCAAGTTTGCCCATGTTATTACCTATCGTATTTCCCCCATGATTATCACTTCATGTTTCCCTCATCCTGTAGGCCTCCTTCTCACTCGCCCTCAATCGTGACAAAGCTAAAGAAGTGACAGATTCGCAGGCATCTACGTTGCATATTTTACGTGTTTTTTTGTATCGCTATATAAATTTTATCCAAGGAGGGATAAGAGGGAAGGAAAATCACAAGGTGGTTATTAAAAAATTAAAAATAATAATTTCCAACCAATATCGGATGTCCACTGTTGGTGGTTTTTGCTCTCCCAAAAGTTGCAAGGCAACCCTGACGTATAATATAGGGACAGTAGAGGTGTTGTAGGAATTCAAGCTCCCTTCCCTCAATTCTCCTACCCCGCTTTTCACCTTCCTATTCGGGAAGGTGTAGGCGGAGTAAAACACCACACACACACCAAATCAACCTCACGATCCTGACCTGCCCCTGAACTTGG